>RCUU01000032.1_pt1 | contig 73537 bp, 59 predicted proteins | sample 2166211 | NCBI WGS metagenome assembly RCUU01 (sample SAMN09932620, study PRJNA488358) | compost metagenome | feature: garden; material: soil; isolation source: compost soil in phenylacetic acid-enriched culture | place: Germany: Experimental Botanical Garden Goettingen | collected 2016-01-27
GCTCGCCGCATATTTTCATGAACATCCTCACCACCAATGGCCTGGTGCAGCGCTTCATCGAGCAATGGACGGGGCCGGAGGTGCAATTCCGCTCGCTGAAAATAAAGCTCGGTGCGCCGAACTACCCCGGCGACAGCATGACCTTCACTGGTGAAGTCACCCAACAGGATGCCGACACGCGCAGCCTGGAAGTGACCCTCAAGGGCAAAAACTCGATGGGCAACCACGTGACCGGTACGGTCGCGCTGGTTCTGCCTTGACCCGCGGGAGACAGCACACATGACGAATTCGTCGATTTCCGGGCGCGCCGCCATTGTCGGTCTGGGCGCGACCGAGTTTTCCAAGAACTCCGGGCGCACCGAACTGCGCCTGGCCATGGAAGCGACCCTGGCGGCACTCAAGGATGCCGGCATCGATCCCTCCGAAGTCGAGGGGTTCAGCTCCTATTCGGTGGACAAGGTGCCGGAGTACGAAGTTGCCCGCCTGCTGGGCTGCAAGAACGTCAAGTTCTTCTCCCAGGTGCCCCATGGCGGCGGCGCTGCCTGCGCACCGGTGATGCACGCGGCCATGGCCGTGGCCACCGGCGTGGCCAAGGTGGTGGTGGTGTACCGGGCCATGAACGAGCGTTCCTGGTACCGCTTCGGCAGCGGCAGCTACGGCTTCGCCTCGACACCGACCTTCGAGAACGTGAACTACGGCTGGTACATGCCCCACGGCCTGCATACTCCTGCGTCCTGGGTCGGTATGTTCGCCCAGCGCTACATGCACCGCTATGGCGCTACCTCCGAAGACTTCGGCCGGGTCGCGGTCGCCGTGCGCGACTTCGCCGCGACCAACCCGCAAGCGTTCTTCCATGGCAAGCCGATCACACTCGAAGAGCACCAGGCTTCGCGCTGGATCTGCGAGCCGCTGCACTTGCTGGACTGCTGCCAGGAGTCCGATGGCGCGGTAGCGATGGTCATCACCTCGGCCGAACGGGCCAAGGACCTCAAGCAAAAGCCAGTGGTGATCAAGGCCGGCTCCCAAGGCATCACTGGTGGCCAGCAGATCATGACCTCATTCTACCGCGACGACATCACCGACCTGCCGGAGATGGGCGTGGTTGCCAAGGAGCTGTACGGGCAGTCCGGCCTTGGCCCTGAGGCCTTCCAGACCGCGGTGATCTACGACCACTTCACCCCGTTCGTGCTGCCGCAACTGGAAGAGTTCGGTTTCGCCAAGCGTGGCGAGGCCAAGGAGTTCATTCGCGCCGGGCACCATGCCCGTGGCGGCAAACTGCCGATCAACACCCATGGCGGGCAGCTGGGCGAAGCTTACATCCACGGCATGAACGGCATTGCCGAGGCGGTGCGCCAGGTGCGTGGCTCGGCGGTCAACCAAGTGGCGGATGTGGAAAACGTGCTGGTCACCGCCGGGACCGGCGTACCCACCAGCGGCCTGATTCTCGGCTCGGTATAAGGAGCGTCTCATGTTCGTCGATCTCACCCCCGAACAGCATGCGCTGCGCCTGAAGGTCCGGGACTATTTCCAGAACCTGATGACCCCCGAGTTACGCGAGCAAATGCGTGGCACGGAAAGCGGTGAGCTGTTTCGCAAGACCATCGCCCAGATCGGTCGCGATGGTTGGCTGGCCGTTGGCTGGCCCAAGGAATATGGTGGCCAGGGCTATGCCGCCACCGAACAGTTGATCTTCTTCGAAGAAGCCAACATTGCCGGTGCACCATTGCCGTTTGTGACCATCAGTACCGTTGGCCCAGCCTTGATGGCCCATGGTTCGGCACTGCAGAAAGAAAAGTTTCTGCCCGGCATCGCGGCCGGTGAAATCAACTTCGCCATCGGCTATTCCGAAGCCAGTGCCGGCAGCGACCTGGCCATGCTCAAGACCTCGGCCCGCGAAGACGCCGATGGCTTTGTGGTCAATGGCAGCAAACTCTGGACCTCGGGCGCCGAGTCGGCCGACTACATCTGGCTGGCCGTGCGCACCGACCCTGAGCGGCCACGGCACAAGGGTGTGTCGATCCTGATTCTGGACACCCAGGCCGAAGGCTTTTCCAGCACGCTGATCCCCACGTCCGGTAACCCGACGGCGGCCACCTACTACGATAACGTGCGGGTACCACGGGACATGCTGGTCGGTGAGCTGCATGGCGGCTGGAAACTCATCACCGCACAGCTCAACCACGAACGCCTGGGCCTGGGCGCCTGGTCGGATAAAGTGGTCAGTCTGTTCCGCCGGGTGTACTTGTGGGCGCGTTGTGCCGATGAACAGGGCCACCGCGCCACGGACAAGGCCTGGGTGCGCCGGGATCTGGCCGAGTGCTATGCACGCCTGGAAGCCATGCGCTTGATCAACTTTCGTATCGCCGCGGACCTGGAGCGGGACCGGATGGAGGTTGCACTGGCCTCGACCACCAAGGTCTACGGTTCGGAATCGGCCATCGAGATCCTGCGCAAGTTGTCGGCCATTGTCGGCGCCAGCGGCCTGATGCGTGCAGGTTCGGCGGCCTCCTATCTGCTCGGTGAGCTGGAGTATGAAGTGCGGGCTTCGGTCAACTTGACGTTTGGCGGCGGCACCAATGAAATCCAGCGTGAGCTGATCGCCCAGTTCGGGCTGGGGATGCCGCGCACGCAGCGCTGAGGGGGCAGTGCCCCTCAGCTACAACAATAACGTCCCTTTTTGGTGAATGAATGAGCGCAATCGAGCAATTCAGACAAGCGACGCGCACCTGGCTGCAAGACAACTGCCCGCCGTCGCAGCGCACCGCTATCCCGGAAGGCGAGATGGTCTGGGGCGCCAGCAAGGTTGAATTCCCCAGCGAAGACGCCCGCCTGTGGTTCGAGCGTATGCGCGACAAGGGCTGGTTTTGCCCGCAGTGGCCGAAGGAATACGGCGGTGGCGGCCTGAGCGCCGAGGAAAACGCAGTGCTTGAAAGCGAGCTGCGCCGCCTCAAATGCCGGCCGCCGCAAATCAACCTGGGCATCTGGATGCTCGGGCCGGTGCTGCTGGAGTTCGCCAGCGAAGCACAAAAGCTGGCCCTGCTGCCGCCCATGTGCCGTGGCGAAGTGCGTTGGTGCCAGGGTTTCTCCGAGCCCAATGCCGGCTCTGACCTTGCCAGTTTGAAAACCACGGCCGTGGAAGACGGCGATGATTTTTTGGTCAACGGCACCAAGATCTGGACCTCCTACGGTGACAAGTCCGACTGGATGTACGCCCTGGTCCGCACCGACCTCAAGGCGTCCAAGCACCAGGGCATCAGCCTTATCGTGCTGGACATGAAGAGCCCGGGGGTGCAGGCCTCGCCGATCGATCTGATCAGCGGCAAGTCGGCGTTCTGCCAAGTGTTCTTCGACAACGTGCGGGTGCCGAAAAGCCAGTTGATCGGGCCGCTCAACGGTGGCTGGAACCTGGGCAAGAGCTTGCTCCAGCACGAGCGCAAGGCCATGTCCAAGTTCGGCGAGTTCAGCTTGCCCAGCCATTTCCACCTGCTGCCATTGATCGACCAATACCTGGCGGCCAGCCAGACGCCGGCCGACCAGGCGCTGCGCGCGCGCGCCCAGGCCTGTGCCATGGACGAGCATGCCTACAACCTGACGGTGCAGCGCATGGGCGAAGAGGCGCGTGCCGGCAAGGACGTCAGCGCGACCATGGCGATCATGAAGCTGGTGCACACCGAGCAGGAGCGCGACAAGTTCGAAATCCTCCTCGATGCCCTCGGTTACCGTGCACTGGGTTGGCAGGACGACAGCTTCAGCGAGCAAGAGTTGGCCATCACCCGTGGCTGGCTCAACAGCTACGCCCTGACCATTTCCGGCGGTTCGTCGGAAGTGCAGTTGAATGTCATCGCCAAGCGGGTCTTGAACCTGCCAAGCGCTTGAGGAGAGTTTGCCGATGAGTCTGGTGTATAGCGAAGAACACAGTCTGTTGGCCGACAGCGCCCGCGAGTTTCTCGCCGCGCGCAGCCCGGTGGCAGCACAGCGTCGTTTGCGCGACGAAGCCAGTGGGACGGGGTTTGACCCACAACTCTGGCAGGATGCGGTAGGCCTTGGCTGGAGTGCGATTCCGTTCCCCGAAGCACTCGGCGGGCTGGATTTCGGCTGCAAGGGCCTGGGGCCGATTTTCGAAGAAGTCGGCAAGAACCTGTCGGCCTCGCCCTTGCTTTCAAGCGTGGTGCTCAGTGGTTCGCTGCTGCACCTGGCAGGCTCGCCCGCACAACAGGACCAATGGCTCAGCCCGCTGATCAGCGGCGAACGACGCCTGGCCCTGGCGCTCGATGAACAGCCACGCCATGCGCCCTTGCACACGGCGTTAGCTGCCACAGCCGAAGGCGCGGGTTATCGCCTGGACGGCGAGAAGGCTTTCGTGATCGACGGGCTGGGCGCCGATGCCTACCTGGTGGTGGCGCGCACGGCCGGGCAGGCCGGCCAGGAGCAGGGTATCAGCCTGTTCCTGGTCCCTGCGACGGCCGAAGGTCTTGCGGTCAGCGCGCTGCCGCTGATCGATTCGCGTAACTACGCACGTCTGCAACTGAACGGCGTAAAAGTGCCCGCCGAGGCCCTGGTCGGCCCGGCGGCCAGTGCTTGGCCGGCCTTGAATGCGGCGCTCGACCGCGCCCGCGTGTGCCTGGCTGCCGAGCTGCTCGGGGCCAGCGAGCAATTGTTTGCCACCACCCTCGACTACCTCAGGACCCGGGTGCAATTCGATGTGACCATCGGCTCGTTCCAGGCCCTGCAGCACCGTGCGGCGCGTTTGCACGTCGACTTGCAATTGGCCCGCAGCGCCTTGATGGCGGCGCTGGATGCTCTCGATGACAGCAACCTGGAGGGGGCTGAACGTGGGCGCCTGGTCAGCCTGGCCAAATGGAAATGCGGCGAAACCGCGGCTCGTGTGAGTAATGAAGCCGTGCAGATGCATGGCGGTATCGGCGTTACCGATGAACTGGACGTGGGCCTGTACCTCAAGCGTATCCGCGTGGCCCAGGCCTGCCTGGGTGACAGTGATTTTCATTGTGAACGCTACGCGGCGCTTGGCCTGACCCACGCCTGAGAATTGCCTGAAAATGCATTGGCCTGGCGCCGTCCACGTGACGGCGCTACGGCCGGGCTGTGCCTTGGAGAACAATAATATGAAGCTTGAACAGTGGCAGGGAGCCTGGCAGCAATTGATTGCCCCGGGCTCTCCCTTCGAAGTGGTGACCCCGTCCGAGGGCGGCCCGCGTTATTTTCGCAATGCGCCAGGCAACCTGCTCGAGGCCATAGAGGTCGGCCGCCAGCATGGCGAGCGCGAGTTTGTGCTGTGGGAACAGCAACGCCTGACCTTCAACGACTTTTTCGACCAGGTCGATCGCCTGGCCGGGCAACTGGTGCAACGTTATGGTGTGCGCCCGGGCGACCGGGTGGCGATTGCCATGCGCAACCAGCCGGCCTGGTTGGTGGCCTTCGTCGCCACCCAGCGCTGCGCTGCGGTATGCGTGCCGCTCAATAGCTGGGGCCTGCGCGACGAGTTGTTCCACGGCCTGCAGGACAGCGGTGCAACCGTGTTGCTGTGCGATGAACCGCGCCTGCAATTGCTCATCGACGACCTGCGCACACACGAGTTGCCCAGCATCGTGGTCGGCCTGGCTGACGATCAACCTGTGCCTGCGCTGTGCGGGCGTTATGAAATGCTGATGCAGGATCCGCCACTCCAGGTGCCGGCGGTGTCTATCCAGGCCGATGATCCGGCACTGATTCTCTACACCTCCGGCACCACCAGCCGGGCCAAGGGCGTGTTGTCCAGCCATCGCGCAGTCTGCCAGGCACTGGCCGCGCTGGAGTTCCAGGGCATGTTCTGCGCCATGACCTCGCCCGAACGCATCGGTGCCGTGATCAACAGCGGCTTTGCCCCGACCAACCTGATGGCGGTGCCGCTGTTCCATGTCAGTGGCCTGCATGCCCAGTTCCTGTTGGCGCTGCGCAGCGGACGGCGGCTGTTGCTGATGTACAAGTGGGATGTAGACAAGGCCTTCGACCTGATCCGCGACGAGCGTTGCACCCAGTTCAACGGTGCGCCGGTGATGATGCAGCAGTTGCTCCGATCTCCACGGTTCGGCAGCGCCGACACCGCCAGCCTGTTCGGTCTGGGCCTGGGTGGCGCCGCGGCTTCCAGCAGCCTGTTGGCACACCTGACCGAGCGCAAGCCCGAGGCCATCGGCGGCAGCGGTTATGGCCTGACCGAAAGCAATGGCATCGCCGCCGCCGTTGGTGGTGACCAGTTCGTCTACAAGCCCAACTCCGTCGGTTGGCCATTGCCGATCGTCGACGTGCGCATCGGTGACCACCCCCATGAGCCATTGCCGCCAGGCCACAACGGCCTGATCTGGCTGCGCTCGCCGACCTTGATGAGTGAGTACTGGAACCTCCCCCTGGCCAGTGCCGAGACCTTGCGCGATGGCTGGCTGGACACCGGAGACATTGGCCATCTGGACGATGAGGGCTACCTCTACATTACCGACCGGGCCAAAGACCTGATCAACCGCGGCGGGGAAATGATATCCGCTGGCGAAGTCGAGTCCTGTGCCTGCGAAATGCCGGACATCACCGAGGCGGCCGCTATCGCCGTTGCCGATGAAGCGCTGGGTGAGCGCCTGGTGTTGATCGTGCGCAGTGAAGCAGTGCCGGCGCCGTCGGGCGAGCAGATCTGCACGTTCATCGGCCAGCGACTGGCGGCCTACAAGGTGCCCGCGCAGGTCCATATCCAGCGCGAGCCCTTGCCACGCAACGCTTCGGGCAAGGTGGTCAAGGCTGAGCTCAAGGCCGGGCTTCATGAATATTTGGTCGGTCGGTGACTGGGTAGTCTTTCCGGACGATGTTCTCAGCGCTGGAAACGCAAGAATGCAGTGAACCCAGAAGTCCGGGCTTGTAGAGGAAGCAGTAGATGAAAAAAACAAGCGTGATGTTCGTAGCTGCACTGGCGGTCAATGTCGGCCTGTCAGGCAGTGCCTTGGCGCAAGTCTCGCCAGAGGAAGCCGCGAAGCTGGGCAAGGAGCTGACCTGTGTCGGCGCCGAGAAAGCCGGTAACGCAGAGGGCACCATTCCCGCCTACACCGGCAAGTACTTGGGCGAAGTACCGGGCTGGAACCATGTGAAGTTTTCCGGCGACCAACCGGTTGATCCGTATGCGGCGGAAATGCCGATCCTGGTGATCACCGCCGAAAACATGAGCCAATATGCGGCGCATTTGACCGAAGGCCAGAAGGCCTTGCTCAAGCGCTACCCGACCACCTACAAGATGAACATCTACCCAGGCCATCGCGATTTCCGTTACCCGGATTATGTGTGTGCCCGGGCGATGAAAAATGCCTTGAGCGCCAAGCTGGTCGACGACGGCATGGGCATCGAAGGGCTCGGCCAGGTGCCGTTCCCGATTCCGAAAAACGGCATGGAACTGCTGTGGAACCACCAATTGCCGGCCCGTGCCTACACCGAGGACAAGATCAGCGACCTGGCTTCGGTACTGCCAAATGGCAGCATTGGCTGGGGGCGTGCCCAGGGCCGAGGCCTGTCGCTGGCCAACTCGCCGACCGTCGAGCCCAAGACCGAGGACAGCGTTCAGGCCATGAGCTGGAACACCACGTTGAAGCCCGCTCGTGACAACGGTGTGGTAAGCATCTCCCACGAACCCTACAACTACCTCACTAATCCACGCCAGGCCTGGACCTACAGCCCTTCGACCCGTCGTGTGCGCCAGTTGCCCGGTTACGGTTACGACCAACCGATGATCGGCACCAACGGCACCATGACTGTGGATGAAGACCGTTTGTACAACGGCTCGCCCGAGCGCTACAACTGGAAGCTGGTCGGCAAGCAGGAAATCTATGTCCCGGCCAACGCCTTCAAACCCAACGGCGCGGATATCAAGTACGCCGACATGCTGACAGCCAACCACCCCAACCCCGAGTTCATGCGCTATGAACTGCGTCGGGTCTGGGTACTGGAGGCCACGCTCAAGGAAAGCTACCGCCATGTCTACGGCAAGCGCGTGCTGTTCATCGACGAAGATACCTGGAACGCGGTACTGGCGGACAACTACGACACCCGTGGCCAGCTGTGGAAACATGCCATGGTCAACTACTACTACCACCCGGACATGAGCGGCTGGCAAGCCGGCTCGCAGTTCTTCATGGACCTGAACTCGGGGCAGTACACCGGCTATGGCATGACCAACGAAGCGAAGAAGGGCCCGATCCTCAACGAAGGCAAGTACACCCCGGACATGTACACCGCCGATGCGGCGAGGGCCATGGGGCGTTAAAGCGGCGGGTTGAACAGGTGGCCGAATCGGCAAAACGATCGGCCACTTGAACAGTAAAAGATACAGGTTGTTTTGCAGATAGATGCAAGTCTGTTAACTCCAGGAAACACGGCTGTTACTAGTCAACTAATTAAGTAGTGCGGCGTTGCAATATATCGAAGAAAAGGCATGCACTTGCCTTGCTGGAATCCCTGTGCGTGGAGCTTTCACGCCAATGTTTTCAATAAACAAGAATTCTAATTAACAGCGGTTTATCCCGTTGTGATTGTGCGGAGTGTATTACGGCCACAGGTAGTCTCTTTGGACGATGTCCTTGGCGTCAGAACGAGAAGAATGAAGTTACCCCCCAGAAGTCTGCGAAGGAGCCAATGCATGAATATAAAAACAAAAGGCGTGATGCTCGTAGCTGCAATAGCCGTCAATGCCGGCTTGACAGGTAGTGCCTTGGCGCAAGTAGCGCCTGACGAGGCGGCGAAACTCGGCAAGGAGCTGACCTGTGTCGGCGCTGAAAAGGCCGGTAACGCAGAGGGCACTATTCCACCGTACACGGGCAAATACCTGGGTGAAGTACCGGGCTGGAACCATGTGAAGTTTTCCGGCGACCAACCGGTCGACCCTTACGCGGCGGAGAAACCGATCCTGGTGATCACTGCCGCAAACATGAGCCAGTACGAGTCGCATCTGACCGATGGCCAGAAGGCGCTGCTCAAGCGCTACCCAACCACTTACAAGATGAACATTTACCCAGGCCACCGCGACTTCCGCTACCCGGATTACGTCTGTGAACGGGCGATGAAAAATGCCCTGGGGGCCAAGCTGGTCGATGACGGCATGGGTATCGAAGGTATCGGCCAGGTGCCGTTCCCGATTCCGAAAAACGGCATGGAACTGCTGTGGAACCACCAATTGCCTGCTCGCGCCTACACCGAGGAAAAGGTCAGTGACCTGGCTTCGGTACTGCCCAACGGCAGCATCGGTTGGGGCCGTGCCCATGCACGTAACCTGTCGCAGGCAAACTCGCCAACCACCGAGCCGAAGACCGAAAGCGGCGTTCAGGCCATGAGCTGGAACACCACATTGAAGCCCGCTCGCGACAACGGCGTGGTGAGCATCTCTCACGAACCCTACAACTTCCTCACCAACCCCCGCCAGGCCTGGAGCTACAGCCCATCGACCCGTCGTGTGCGCCAGTTGCCCGGTTTCGGTTACGACCAGCCGATGCTCGGTACCAACGGCACCATGACCGTCGATGAAGACCGCTTGTACAACGGTTCCCCTGAGCGCTTCAGCTGGAAGTTGATCGGCAAGCGTGAGATCTATATTCCGGCCAACGCCTACAAGCCCAACGCCGGCACTGTGAAGTACGCCGATATCCTCACGCCGAACCACCCCAACCCTGATTACATGCGTTATGAGTTGCGTCGTGTCTGGGTCCTGGAGGCCGACCTGAAAGAAGGTTACCGTCACGTCTACGGCAAACGCGTGCTGTTCATCGACGAAGACACCTGGAGTGCAGTGCTGGCGGACAACTACGACACCCGTGGCGAGCTGTGGAAACACGCCATGATCAACTACTACTACCACCCGGACATGAGCAGCTGGCAGGCCGGTTCGCAGTTCTTCATGGACTTGAACTCGGGCCAGTACACCGGCTATAGCATGACCAACGAAGCGAAGAAGGGCCCGATCCTCAACGAAAGCAAGTTCACGCCGGACATGTACACCGCCGATGCTGCGCGCGCCATGGGGCGCTGACAGGTTCGAGTTCTCGAGTCGCGCAAGCCTCGTCGGATAACGACGAGGCTTTTTTCGGTTGTGCCATCGTGCCTCGGCCGTTGGTGATGAAATCAGGTTTGCATTGAAGGGCAAAAGCGATGAACTTCGATTTTTCTGATGACCAGAATGTGTTGCGTGAGGAGGTCCGCAAGTTCCTCGTCAATAAATCGCCCCTGGGCGAAGCGCGCCAGGTGATGGATACAGGGCTCGGCCACAGCGCTGCGGTGTGGCAAGGGCTGTGCGAAATGGGCGTCACCACCTTGATGCTGCCAGAAAATTGCGGCGGCCACGGCCTGGGGGCGCTGGAGCTGTGTGTGGTGGCGGAGGAAGTCGGCCGCCAACTGGCCCCGGTGCCATTGGTCTCGACCATGTACCTGGCGGTTCAGGCGATACTGCTGGCGGCCAATGCTGCGCAACAGCAGGCCTGGTTGCCACGCATTGCCGATGGGCAAGTGGCGACCCTGGCAGCTCCCTTGAGCAGCTCCCACGCCGATGCCGCAGCCTTGCCGCGTTTCGACGGCAAGGCGCTGCATGGCGTGGCGCCGCTGGTGGTCGATGGTGAGGCTGCAGCGTTGGCGGTGGTGCTGGCCCAGGGCGACGATGACCGCCAGGTGCTGGTCCTGGCCGAGTCGGGCCGGGGCGTGAGTCGTCGTCGCCTGGCGAGCATCGACCCGACCCGCGGCTTTGCCCAGTTGCAGTTTGACGCTACGCCCGCCGAGGCACTCGATGGCGATGCCAGGGCGGTGCTGACCCAGGTACGCGACCGCGCAGCGATTTTGCTGGCATTCGAGCAGTTGGGCGGGGCCGACTCGGCCTTGGCCATGGGCGCGGCGTATGCCCGCGAGCGCAAGGCGTTTGGCCGTGCCATCGGTTCCTACCAGGGTATCAAGCACAAGCTGGCCGATATCTACACCCGCAACGAAATGGCCCGGGCGCACTGCTATTACGGTGCCTGGGCTTTGTCGAGCGATGCTCCCGAACTGGCTGCCGCCGCTGCCGCTGCGCGCATTGCCGCCACCGATGCCTTCAGCTACGCCGCCCAGGAAAACCTCCAGACCCACGGCGGCATGGGCTACACGTGGGAGATGGATTGCCACCTGTATTACCGTCGTGCCCGCCAGTTGGCCGTGGTGCTGGGCAGCCGCCACGAGTGGAGTGAGCGGTTGGTGTGTGAACTTGAAGCGCGGCTCAGTGCCTGAACACGAGGACATTCGCAATGGACTTTAACGATTCCCCCGAAGAGGCAACATTCCGCAGCGAATGCCGTGCCTGGCTGCAACGCAATGCCAAGCGCAAGGCGCGCCCCGACCAGGTGTTTGGCCAGGGGCTGAGCCCGCAACAGCTGATGGACGCCTCCCGCCAATGGCAGGGCTGCAAGGCCGCTGCCGGCTACGGTGCGATCACCTGGCCCGAGGCCTTCGGCGGCCGTGGCGGCACGCCCATGCAAGAGGTGATCTACCGCGAAGAGGAGGGCCAGTTCGATGTTCCGCCCAATCTGTTTGCGGTGAGCCTGGGCATGGTGATCCCGTCACTGTTCGTGCATGCCAGCGAGCAAGTGCGCGAGCGGCATGTGGGCCCGGCGTTGCATGGCAAGGAGTTGTGGTGCCAGCTGCTGTCCGAACCGGGCGCCGGTTCTGACCTGGGCATGGTGCGCACCCGCGCCGAACGTTGCACGGATGGTCGCGAGGGCTGGATTCTCAACGGTCAGAAGGTCTGGACGACCTTTGCCCAGTTTGCCGAATTCGGCATGGTGCTGGCCCGTACCAACCCGGACGTGCCCAAGTTCGAGGGCTTGACCAGTTTCTTCGTCGACATGAAGGCCCCGGGCATTGAGGTCTGCCCGATTCGCCAGGCCAATGGTGAGTCCGAATTCAATGAAGTGTTCTTTACCGATGTCTTCATCCCGGACAGCCAGCGCGTTGGCGCCGAAGGCGCGGGCTGGAAGGTCACGCTCACGGCGCTGATGAACGAGCGCCTGTCTATTGGTGGGGTCATGCCACCCGACCTGTGGCGCACCGCCGCCCAGATGATGCACCGGGCGCCACTCAATGGTGGCAGCGCCCTGGCCGACGGCCGTATGCGCGAGCGCCTTGCCGACCTGTACATGAACGCCCATGGCTTGTGGTTGCTGCAGGCCCGTGGCTTGACCGCATTGGGCAAGGGCCGTGAGCCGGGTCCTGAGTTGTCGATCTCGAAGATCGTCGGTGCCCGCACCTTGCAGGATTTCGGCTACCTGGCCATCGACCTGCAAGGCGAGCGCGGCGTACTCGCCGCAGAGGAACATGGCGACGACGGCCGACTGGTCGAGCTGCTGTGGTTCGGCGCCGCCGGCATGCGCATTGCCGGCGGCACCGACGAAATCGTCAAGAACAGTGTGGGCGAGCGGGTCCTGGGCCTGCCACCGGAGCCGCGCACCGACAAGGGTGTGCCGTTCAGCCAGCTACCGCGATAGATTTTTGCTAGTCCGGGCGGACGATGTGGGTCGTTCTGCCCTATGGCGAGATACAACAAAAACAACAACCGCTTCAGGCGCATTGCCGCAGGGATTCTTTCGATGACTGATGCATACATCTATGACCACGTGCGCACGCCGCGTGGCAAAGGCAAGGCCGACGGCGCCCTGCACGAAATCACGCCGGTACAGCTGGCGTCCCAGGTACTGCAGGCACTTCGCGAGCGCAATCGCCTCGACACCGCGCTGGTCGAGGATGTGATCCTGGGGTGTGTCGTGCCCTTTGGCGAGCAAGGCGGCAACATCGCCCGTATCGCGGCATTGAATGCCGATTTTGCGCAAACCGTTCCCGGCGTGCAGATCAACCGCTACTGTGGTTCCGGCCTTGAAGCGGTCAACTTCGCCGCGGCCAAGGTCCGTGGTGGCCTGGTCGACCTGGCCATCGGTGGCGGCGTGGAAAGCATGTCGCGCATCCCCATGGGCGCCGACGGCGGTGCCTGGGCGATGGACCCGCAAGTGGCCTTCAAGACTTACTTCGTGATGCAGGGCATCAGTGCCGACTTGCTGGCGACCAAGCATGGCTTCACTCGCGAGCAGTGCGATGCCTACGCGGTAGAAAGCCAGAAGCGCGCGGCGCGTGCCTGGGCCGAAGGGCGCTTTGCCAATTCGGTCGTCGCGGTCAAGGACATCCTTGGCCTGCCGGTGCTCGATCACGATGAGTTCATCCGCCCGGACACCACGCTTGAAGCGCTGGCCGGCCTGAAGGCTTCGTTCGTCGACATGGGCGCCAAGGCCGGTTTCGACGCAATCGCCTTGCAGCGTTATCCCCAGCTCGAACGCGTGGAGCACATGCACCATGCCGGTAACAGTTCGGGCATTGTCGATGGCGCCTCGGCCGTGCTGGTTGGCACGCGCGAGATCGGCGAGCGCCTGGGCCTCAAGCCCCGCGCCGTGATCCGTTCGGCGGTCACTATCGGTTCCGAGCCGACCATCATGCTCGATGGCCCGGCGGCAGCCGCGCGCCTGGCCTTGAAAAAAGCGGGAATGACCCCGGCCGATATCGGTTTGTGGGAATTGAACGAGGCCTTTTCCTCGGTAGTACTGGCCTTCATGCACGAGCTGGATGTGCCCCACGAACGCATCAACGTCAATGGCGGCGCCATCGCCATGGGCCACCCGTTGGGTGCCACCGGCGCGATGATCCTCGGCACCCTGCTCGACGAAATGGAGCGCCAGGACATTGCCACCGGTCTGGTAAGCCTGTGCGAAGCGGCCGGCATGGCCTCTGCCACCATCATCGAGCGCGTTTGAAACAGGACTCCGGGAAATGATTGATTACCTCAAGTATGCCGTCGATGCCGATGGCATCTGCACCCTGACGATCGACCAGCCAGATTCCAGCACCAACGTGATGGATCGCAATTTCATCGACAGTTTCAGTGCCGCCTTCGAACGTGCCATTGCCGATACGGCGGTCATGGGCATCATCCTGACCTCGGCCAAGAGCTCGTTTGTCGCCGGTGCCGACCTCAAGACGCTGGAAGCAACGCTCACCGCCAAGCAGGATGCCAAGACTCTGTTCGACCAGTGCTGGGGCTTCTCCCGCTTCCTGCGCCGCGTGGAAACCGCCGGCAAGCCGATTGTCGCGGCGCTCAACGGCCCGGCATTGGGCGGTGGTTTCGAGATCGCCCTGGCCTGCCACCGACGCGTTGCCGCCGACGTGCGCGGCATGGTCGTCGGTTTGCCTGAAGTAGGCGTCGGGCTGCTGCCCGGAGCCGGCGGCACCCAGCGAAGCCTGCGCCTGTTGGGCGTGGCCAAGGCCTTGCCCTTGTTGCTGCAGGGCAGCCAGCTGAAGGCCGATAAAGCCTTGCAAGCCGGCTGGATCCACGCCGTGGTCGCGCCTGAAAAACTACTCAACGAAGCCAGGCGCTGGCTACTCGAAACCCCCGAGGCGGTGCAGCCCTGGGACCAGAAGGGTTTCCGTATCCCCGGTGGCAACAGCCCGATGCAGCCTGACCTGGCGCAGTTGTTCATGGGGACGTCGTCCACCTTGCAGGCCACGACTTTCCACAACTTGCCGGCCCCGCTGGCGATCACGTCGTGCCTGTATGAAGGCATGCAGCTGCCCATCGACAAGGCCCTGCAGGTGGAGTGCAAGTACTTCGTCAAACTGAACCTGGACCCTGTGGCCGGCAACATGGTCCGTACCGTGTTCATCAACAAGAGCCAGGCCGATAAGCTGGTACGTCGCCCGGCCGGAGTCGAAACGCGCAAGCACAGCCGGATCGGCGTGCTGGGCGCGGGCCTGATGGGGGCCGGTGTTGCCTTCGCCGCTGCCCAGTCCGGCATCGAGGTGGTGCTGATCGACCGTGACCAGGCGGCTGCGGACAAGGGCAAGGCCTACAGCGAGACCCGTTTGCGCAAGAACCTGGAGCGTGGCCACATCACCCAGGAAAAACTCGAGGCGACCCTGGCCCGCATTCACCCCACCACCGACTACAGCCTGCTCAAGGATGTCAGCCTGGTGGTCGAGGCCGTGTTCGAAGACCGCGGCGTCAAGGCCGAGGTGTTCGCCCTGGCCGAGGCGATGATGCCCGCCGATGCGGTACTGGCCTCCAATACCTCGGCACTGCCGATCACAGGCCTGGCTCAGTCCTCCCAGCGCCCGCAGAACATGGTTGGCCTGCACTTCTTCTCGCCCGTCGAACGCATGCCCCTGGTGGAAGTCATTCGCGGCAAGCAAACCTGTGATACGGCATTGGCCCACGCCCTGGACTTCGTTGGGCAGCTGCGCAAGACACCGATTCTGGTCAACGACAGCCGTGGTTTTTTCACCAGCCGCTTCATCGGCGCCTTCATCAATGAAGGGGTCACCATGGTCAAGGAAGGTATCGAGCCTGCGTTGATCGAGAACGCGGCGAAGATGACCGGCTACCCGGTGGGCACCTTGAGTGTGTCCGACGAGGTCGGGCTGGACCTGGCCTACAAAGGTGCATTGCAGGCGCAGAAGGACCTGGGTGCCGAGCACAAGCCGGGTTCTTCGGTCGAGGTTATTACCACCCTGGTCGCCGAGCATGAGCGCCATGGGCGCAAGAATGGCAAAGGCTTCTATGAATACGCCGCCTACGGCAGCAAGCGCCTGTGGCCGGGTTTGAGCGCGATCTGGCCGTTGTTGCCCAAGGTGCAACAGCCTGATGTCGGTGAAGTGCAAAAGCGCCTGCTCTATGCCCAGTTCGTCGATGCGGCGCGCTGTATGGCCGAGGGTGTGTTGATCGACCCGGCCGACGGTGATATCGGTGGTTGCTTCGGCGTGGGCTTCCCGATCTACCTCGGTGGGCCGTTCGCCGCCATGGACACCATCGGTATCGAACAGGTCGTCGCTGAGTGCGATCGCCTGGCCGTAACCTGGGATGCCGAACGCTTTGCCGTACCGCAATTGCTGCGCGACATGGCTGCCGAGGGCATGACCTTTTACGGCAGCAACCGGATTGTTCCACCGGCGTTGCGTGAGCGCACGTGAGCAGCTCGCTCGGCCGCTTCGCGGGCACAACTGGCATTCAAGGAGGTTCGAAGTGGCCGTTCCTGAGCTTTTAAGGGGGCGACTGCGCCTGCCGCTGATCTGCTCGCCGATGTTCCTGGCCAGTGCCCCGCAACTGGTCGTCGCGCAATGCAAGGCCGGGGTGGTGGGTACGTTCCCGACGCTCAATGCACGGCCGGAGGCGGCGCTGGAGCAATGGCTGACTCAGATCGCGGCAGAACTTGCCGAGTACAACGCCGCCCATCCCCAGCACCGCGCCGCACCCTTTGGCGTCAACCTGATCCTGCATCGCTCCAACCCGCGTCAGCAAGCCGACCTCGATTGTGTGGTGCGCCACCGGGTGCCCATCGTCATCACTTCTGTCGGCCGGCCAGATAGCGTCGTCGAACGGGTGCATGGCTATGGTGGGCTGGTTTTCCACGATGTGGTCAGCGCCTTGCACGCGCGCAAGGCCATTGCCAGCGGTGTCGATGGCCTGATCCTGGTGTGTGCCGGGGCTGGCGGGCACGGCGGCAACCTGTCGCCGTTCGCGCTGGTCGATGAAGTGCGCAGCTTCTGGGATGGCCCGCTGATCCTCGCGGGCGCGCTCTCCAATGGGCGCAACCTGCGCGCGGTGGAAGTCATGGGCGCAGACCTTGCGTACATGGGCACGCGTTTTATCGCCACCCAGGAGTCCGCCGCCGATGCTGAGCACAAGGCCATGGTGGTGCGCGACAACGCTGCCGATATTGTCTACACCCCCGTGTTCAGCGGCATCTGGGCGAACTATTTAAAAAACAGTGTGATCGCTGCGGGCATTGATCCGGCAAGCCTGGAAGGCCGGCAGAACGGCGGCAAGGATGACCTGTTCGCCAGCCTCGAGAGCAAACCCAAGGCATGGAAGGATGTGTGGTCCGCCGGCCAGGGCATCGGCAGCATCCGCGATATCCCAAGGGTTGCCGAGTTGATCGAGCGAATGCACGGTGAATATGTGGAGGCACTGCAGACACCCGCACACTTTCGCTAGCCCCGACAGGCAATAACAACAACAAAATTCAGGAATCAGTCATGGCTCAGAACAAACCACTGTCCGGCATACGCGTGCTGGACTTGACCCAATTGCTGCCCGGCCCCTTGTGCACGCAACACCTCGCCGACCTGGGCGCCGAAGTGATCAAGATCGAGCCGCCCAAGGGCGGTGACCCGACTCGCGGCATGGCCGGCGAGCAGTTTTCCAGAATGTTCCTGATGACCAACCGCAGCAAGCGTTCGCTGGCGCTGGACCTGCGTTCGCCAGAGGACCTGGGCATCATGCACAAGCTGGTTGCGACCGCCGATGTGCTGGTCGAAGGCTTCCGCCCTGGCGTCACCGAGCGCCTGGGGGTGGGCTATGCCCAGCTGGCGGCGATCAACCCGCGCCTGGTCTATTGCTCGATCAGCGGCTTTGGCCAGGACGGCCCGCTGGCCAAGGCGGCTGGCCATGACATCAACTACGAATGCCTGGCCGGCGTACTGGAGCAGACCGGCAACGCCGGTGGCATGCCAAGCCAGGGCAATTTCCCGGTCGCCGACCTCGCCGGGGGCACCCTTTCTGCGGCCATGGGCATTCTCGCGGCGCTGCTTGGCGTACAACGCACGGGCAAGGGTACCCACGTCGACATCTCCATGACCGACTGCCTGATGGCCCACAATATCGGCGCAACCGCAGGGTTGCTCAATACCGGAGCGCCTGTGCCCCGAGGTGGCGATTACCTGTCTGGCGGCATGGCCTGTTATGGCGTGTACCAAACCGCTGACGGGCGCCACCTGGCCCTGGGCGCGATTGAAATCAAGTTCTGGCAGGCCTTCTGCAATGCTATCGGACGGTTGGACCTTATCCCCCGTGGGCACCTGCTCGGCGAGCAAGGTGCGCAAGCCCGTGCGGCGGTTGCCGCGATTATCGGGGCAGAGGATTTTGACCACTGGCTGCGGGTATTCGAAGGTGTCGATTGTTGCCTGACACCGGTGCTGCGCGTCGATGAAGCCCTCGCTCACCCCAATACGGTGGCCCGTGGGATGGTGCGTGAAGTCGAGCACCCACTGGCTGGTGCGCATATGGAATATGCATTCCCGGTGCGCATGAGTGGATACCGTTTTGACGAGCGCCGCCCGGCACCGGCACTGGGTGCCGATAACGCAGCCATCTTGCTCGAGCTGGGTCTTGAGCCAGCACTTGCGCACCAAGGGAGCCTTTGACATGCAGCGTACCTACAGCCTTGCCGATTTGTTCGAACTGGTGGCCGGCGTGGTGCCGGACCGCCTGGCAGTCATCTGCGGCGACATTCGCCTGACCTACGCTGAACTCGATGAGCGTGCCAACCGCCTGGCCGCGTTCCTGCAGCAACAGGGCGTCGGGCCCGGCGATACCGTGGGCCTGCAACTGCACAATGGCCCGGAGTATCTGGAAGGCTTTTTTGCCGCGTGCAAGCTGCGCGCATTGCCGGTCAACATCAACTACCGCTATGTCGCCGACGAGCTGCGCTACATCTATGGCAATGCGCAGCTGGCGGCCCTGCTGTGTTCGTCCGAGCTCGACCCGGTAGTGGATTCGGTGATCGCTGAATTTCCCGGGATCAAGGCGCGGCTGTCCACGGGCCTGGGCTATGAAACGGCCCTGGCCGCCTCGTCGCCGACATACCAGGTTCCGGTACGCAGTGACGACGATCTGTCGTTGCTGTACACCGGTGGCACCACCGGCATGCCCAAGGGCGTCATGTGGCCCCATCGCTCGTTGTTCTTCGGCGCCCTGGGTGGCGGCGGCTTCTATCGCGCCGAAGGGCCGATCAAGACGCCAGAGGAAATTGTCGATGTGGTCCTGGCCGGTTATCCGCTGCGCTACTTCGCCGTGGCGCCGATGATGCATGGTGCAGCCATGTGGGCCACCCTGGCTTCACTGTTTGCCGGGCAGACCGTGGTGATCCGGCCGGAGCTCGAATTTGATGCCCAGGGCATCTGGAGCCTGACCGAGCGTGAGCAGGTCAACATCATTTCCGTGGTTGGCGATGCCATGGCCATGCCCTTGCTGGAAGCCCTCAAGAACAGCCCCGGGCGGTGGGACCTGTCGAAGGTCGTGCATTTCGGCTCTGGCGGCGGCCTGTTCTCTTCACATATCCAGGAAGGCCTGCGGGCGTTGCTGCCCAACGGCAAAGTCTCCGACAGCATGGGCTCGTCCGAAGGCGGCGTGTTGGGCAGTGGTGGCAAACCTGCCCAGGGCGAAGGTTTCATCCGCCTGGCGCCGCGCCCCGACCTGGCTGTGATGGCCGAAGACCGCAGCCGGTTTGTCGGGACGGGTGAGCGCGGTGTGCTGGTGCGCGTAGGGCATGTGCCCCTGGGCTATTTCGGCGACCCGCAGAAAAGCGCCGAGACCTTCTTCCTGGTCGAGGGCCAGCGCTGCGCCAACACTGGCGACATGGCGCGGGTCGAGGAGGATGGCGGTATTGTTGTGTTGGGTCGCGGTTCGCAGTGCATCAACACTGGCGGCGAGAAGGTCTTCCCCGAAGAGGTCGAGGAGGTATTGCACAAGTATCCGGGCGTCGCCGATGCCCTGGTGGTCGGTATTGCCGATGCTCGTTGGGGCCAACGTGTCTCGGCAGTGGTCAGCCTGCATCAGGATGCTGATATTTCGGTAGCCGAGCTCAAGGCGTTCTGCCGCGAATACCTGGCTGGCTACAAGGTGCCAAAGTCGTTGCTGCTGGTTGAAAAGGTCAGCCGTTCGGCCGCAGGCAAGGCCGACTATCGCTGGGCGCGGGCTGCCATCGAACAGGCCGAAGCGGCGCTGGCAACGGACGCATAAGGGGAGGGTGTATGGAACAACCCAAGGTTTTGACCCGGGTCGAGGGCCGTGTGCTGCACATCACCATCAACCGGCCCGAGCGCCATAATGCCATCGACACCGAGACCAACTTCGCCCTGGAAGCGGCGATCGACCACTTTGCCGCAGACGATTCGCTGTGGCTGGCGGTGATTCGCGGTGCCGGCGACAAGGCATTCTGCGCCGGTGGCGACATCCGCGCGATGAATGCCGCAGCCGAGGGTGGCCCGGCTTATCGCGTGCCGGAAACCGGCTACGGTGGGCTGACCAGCCGCTTCAACCTTAGCAAGCCGGTCATTGCCGCGGTCAATGGCCTGGCCATGGGCGGTGGTTTCGAGATTGCTTTGGCAGCCGATATCGTGATTGCCGCCGAACATGCCACGTTCGGTTTGCCCGAGCCGCTGATTGGTGTGGTGGCCTATGCCGGTGGTTTGCACCGCCTGCCCCGGCAGATCGGTGACAAGCGTGCCATGCAATTGCTGCTTGCCTGCGAAACCATCGATGCGGCAAAAGCGCTGGAGTGGGGGCTGGTCAACGAGGTGGTGCCGGCCGCCGAGCTCGACGCGGCGGTCGCGCGCTGGCTCGACAAATTGCTGCGTGCCGCACCGCTGGCGCTGCGTGCCACCAAGCAGTGCGTGCAACAGGAAATGTTCAGCAGCCTGGAGCAGGCCATCAAGGGCCAGGACAGGGGTGCATACCCTGCCCTGGAGACGATGCGGCACAGCGCCGATATCCGCGAAGGGATCATGGCATTTGCCGGCAAGCGGGCGCCTGTCTGGCGCGGGGAGTGATAACCGGCATACAGGGCCTCAGGTCGTTGACAAACTTCTGAGGCCACTGCCGCTCCCGTAGCAAGCTGCCGCCAGGCTGCGTCTGAAGCCCGCAGGGCTTCCAATCGAGTACAACATCACGCCCTCGGGTGCGCGTTAGCCTGGCGGCAAGCCAGGCGCAGCCGATCGCCTTCGAGGTCGAACTCGAAGGCATCGTGCCGTGCTTTAGCAATACGCCGTGCCGGGCACTCGTTCAAATGGACGATGTAGTGCGGGCCGCGGTCTGCCTAGCATGCCGTCAATAAGAACAACAATGACTGGTACGTAGCGTGAAGATAAGGACCCAAGCAGGGTGCCCGACGGCATTCCCCATGGCCTGCATGACATCGGGCTCGACAAGCCTGCTCAAGGCTGGGTTGGCGACGCTGTTGGCAGTGTCGTTGTCGCTGAGCCAGGCAGCCCAGGCCGAAGAAAAACTACCCAACATTCTCGTCATCATGGCCGATGACGTGGGTTATGGAAATGTCGGTATCTATAGCCACGGCATGATGGTGCCGACACCGAATATCGACCGAATCGGCCAGGAAGGCATGCTGTTCACCGACCAGTATGGGCAACCTAGTTGCACGGCCGGGCGTGCCGCCTTCATCACCGGGCAGATGCCGATCCGCACTGGCCTCACCACCGTTGGCTTGCCGGGTTCGCCCATTGGCCTGGATGCCCGTGACCCTACCCTGGCAGACGAGCTCAAGGCCCGAGGCTACCGCACCGCGCAATTCGGCAAGAACCACCTGGGCGATCGCAACAGCAGCCTGCCCACCGTGCATGGTTTCGATGAATTCCTCGGCAACCTGTATCACCTCAATACCGAAGACGAACCCGAGCTCGACATGTGGTCGAAGAACCCTGGCTACAACCAGCGTTATCACCCCCGTGGCGTGCTCGACGCCAAGGCGTCCAGGGAAGACGACGAGACCGTCGACGAACGTTTCGGCAAGGTCGGCAAACAGAAGATCGCAGACTCCGGCCCATTGACGGCCAGGCGCATGGAGACGATCGACGCCGAGTTCACGGCGCGTACCAAGGACTTCATCAGTCGGGCAGTCAAGGCCGACGAGCCATTCTTCGTCTGGCACAACCCGAGCCGGATGCATATCTACACACGGCTCAAGCCGGAATCGCGCAAGCTGGCCAACCAGTATTCCTCGGAATTCGATGTGTACGGTAGCGGGTTGATGGAGCACGACAAGGATGTCGGCGAGCTGCTCCAGTTGCTCGATGACCTGAAGATTGCCAACAACACCATCGTTATCTACACCACCGACAACGGCGCCCAGGTCGCGACCTGGCCCGATGGCGGGACCACACCGTTTCGCGGTGAAAAAGCCACGACCTGGGAAGGCGGGGTGAGGGTGCCGATGCTGGTTCGCTGGCCCGGCAAGATCAAGCCAGGCTCGGTGTCCAATGGCATCCAGGCTGCGGCGGCCGGCGTGCCGGATGTGGCGGCCAGGCTGCGAGAATCGAACAACGTCCATATCGATGGTGTGAATAACCTTGAGCACTGGCAGGGCAAGGGTGTATGACCTGCTCGGTGCGCACTATCAATCGTTGCAGCAATTCCCGCCCCGGCAAAAGGGCGGATCGCTGACCGGCCCGGGCCAGTGAGCACGGCGCATCGTTGACCTGATAGTGAGGAGAGCAATTTTGACGGAAACATTCGACTACATCGTGGTGGGGGCCGGCTCGGCGGGTGGAACACTGGCCGCGCGCCTGAGTGAGGACGGCCGCTACCGGGTGCTGTTGCTCGAAGCCGGCGGCAGCCACAAGAAGTTGTTCGTCAGCATGCCGGCAGGTTGGGGGGCCATGACCTACAACCCCCGGTATTCCTGGATGCACAAGACCGAGCCGGAGAAATACGCGGGCGGGCGGCGCATGATGATGCCGCGCGGCAAGCTGGTGGGTGGCTCGTCGTCGATCAACGGGATGATCTACATCCGTGGCCACCAACAGGATTACGCCGACTGGGTCAGCGCTGGCGCCAGCGGCTGGAGCTGGCCGGAGCTGCTGCCGTATTTCGTGCGCACTGAAGACCAGCAGCGCATCGGCAACGCCTTGCATGGTCGTGGGGGGCCGCTTACCGCCAGTGATTTGCCCTCGGTGCACCCGGTGACCCACGCGATGATCGAGGCTGCGGCCCAGGCAGGGTTGGAGCGCGTGGACGATTTCAACGATGGCCAGGCCAGGGGCGCGGGCGTTTTCCAGGTCAACTATCGGGACGGCCGGCGTTCGTCGATCGCCAGTAATGCCATCGAGCCGGCCCTGCGCAGGCCCAACCTGCAGCTGGTCCAGCGGGCCTTGGTGCAACGCATTGTGTTCGAAGGGCGCCGCGCCTGCGGCGTCGAATATCGCCTGGACAATGGCAGCCGACATATTGCCAAGGCCCGCCACGAAGTGTTGGTGTGCGCCGGGGCAATCCAGTCGCCCCAGTTGTTGATGGTGTCTGGCGTTGGCCCGGCCGCGCAATTGCAGGCACTGGGCATTACCGTAGTGGCCGACCTGCCGGGGGTAGGGGAAAACCTGCAGGACCATGTCTGCGCGCCGCTGTCCTGGAAGTTCAAGCCCGGGGTGCGCGGCATGAACCGCAAATTCCGTGGCCTGGGCCTGGTCGGCTCGGTGCTGCAATACCTGACCACGCGCAGCGGCCCGATGATGAGCCCGCCGGCCGAGTTCGGCTGCTACCTCAAGAGCGATCCGGGCCTGGCCTACAACGATATCCAGGTCTTCGGCCTGCCCGTGACCGGCAAGCCACCGCTCAACCCGGACGAACACAAGGCGCCGCAACCCGACAGTTTCGACGGCATGACCCTGGCGCCTTATCAAGTGCGACCGTTTTCACGGGGCCATGTGCGTTTGAACAGCCGGGAAATGGATCGGCATCCAGCCCTGACCATGAATTACCTGCACGACGAGCGTGACCGTCGGGCACTGCTCTGGTCGCTGCGCTGGTTGCGCAACATGGCCAGCCAGCCGGCACTGGCCAGCCTGATCGAAGCCGAGGTGCGCCCGGGCCCGCAGGTGCAGACCGATGAACAATGGCTGCAGTGGATGGAGCCGATGCTCGCCACCGGCTACCACCCGGTGGGCACCTGCCGCATGGGGCGGGCCGACGATCAGTGGGCGGTCTGCACCCCGGACTTGCGTGTGCGCGGGGTGCATGGTTTACGCGTGATCGACGCCTCGGTGATGCCCAACCTGATTTGTGGAAACACCAATGCGACATCGGTGGTCATCGGCGACAAGGGCGCGGACCTGGTGCTGGGGCGTGCAGCCCTGGCGGCCATTACCCATTGAATAGGGAAACAGCAAGCATGCAACAGCAGATCGAAGCGGCAATGGCCATCACCCAATCCTTTGAATCGGTCGTACGCGGCAGGCGTTCGGTGCGCGGGTTTCTGCCCCGGCCCGTGCCGCGGGCAATCTTGGAGCAGGTTGTGGCGTTGGCCGCATGCGCGCCTTCGAACTGCAACACGCAGCCCTGGAAGGTCTACATCGTCAGTGGCCAGGTGCGCGACCGCCTGGCGCGGGACATGACCGGCGCTGTGCAGACGGGCAAGATGCAGCCGGACCTGCCCTACGACGGGCGCTACGCGGGCGCTTATCGCGAGCGCCAGCATGACGCTGCCCGGCAGCTGTATTCGGCGATGAACATTGCGCGCGACGATGAAGGCGGGCGTAACGCGGCCTTCATGCGCAACTTCGTGTTCTTCGATGCGCCCCATGTGGCGTTCTTCTACTTGCCAGCGGGCTTCGGCCTGCGTGAGGCGGCGGACCTGGGCATGTGCGCGCAAACCTTCATGCTGGCCCTGACCGCCAAGGGCATTGCCAGCTGCCCGCAGACTGCGCTGAGTTTCAGTGCCGAGCAGGTACGCGACGCGGTTGGGGCGTCGGCGGGGGAGATACTGTTGTTTGGGATTTCCTTCGGCTATGAGGATCCGACGGTTGCGGCCAACGGGGCGAGAACGGGGCGGGCACCGCGCGAGGCGTCTTTTACGTTCGTCGGTTGAGCGCCACGCACAACTCGGTGTAACGCGTCGGCGCAACTCCTGTAGGAGCGGGCTTGCCCGCGATCCGTGCGCCACGGATTATCTTAATCACCGCGGTGATGTTATCGCGGCGGTCCGGCGATCCGGCAAGCCCGCTCCTACAGGTACAGCACAGCTGCCGCCAGGTTGCGTTGGCGCACAACTCGTTGTAACGCCAGACGCAACCAATGCCGCCGTGGTTTCAGGCTTCGCGACCGGCGCGATGGCCGGCGGCGATGGCCCCTTCGATGTACCCCAGGCTCTGGCAATCGCCGATGCTGGTGACATTCAACCCAGCACTGCTCAGCGCATCACCCAGGCGTGTGTCGGGCATCGCGCCGCTGGCCAGCACCACCGAGTCGCCGCGCACATCAGCGCTCTGGCCATCTGCTGTCTGATAGCGCACACGGTTGCCTTCGATGGCGGTGACCGTTATCCCGGTCAACATCTGTCCGCCATGTTCGGCAACGCCATGCAGTACCCGCCAACGACGCACGATGGACAATTCCCGGCCCAGGTGGGTACCGCTTTCCAGCACGCAAACCTGGCGCCCGCGGGCAATCAGAAACTCTGCCAGTTCCAGGCCCACCAGGCCGCCGCCGATAATGATCACGCGTTTGCCCAAGGGCATCCACACGTGGGACAGTTTCTGCATGGCCTCGGTGCTGTCGGTCACCCCGATCAGGCTGCCGGCTTTCATCAAGGTGCGCTGGGTCAGCGACAGCTTGCGCTTGGCAATCTCATCGGCGCGATCGCCGGTCATCAGGCGGCGCAGTTCGTCACCGCTCCATACGTGATTCTGCTCGGCGCCGGGAATGTCCGGCGCGGCGCGCTGGGCGCCAGTGGCGACAATCACCTGGTCGGCCGCCATGTCGCGCAACAAGGCGGCGCTGACTTCAGTGTTCAGGCGCACATCGATGGGCAAGTTGCGCACCTGGTGCAACAGGTTGTCGAGCAGTTTGCCGTTCTCCGGGTAGGCGAGGGCGGCGAAAAACAGCGTGCCGCCCAGGCGGTCGCTGCGTTCGAACAGAGTCACTCGATGACCGCGCAGGGCCGCGACGCGGGCGGCCTCAAGGCCGGCCGGGCCGCCACCGACTACTACCACATGTTGCGGCTTGGCCGCAGGGCTGATCAGGTACTCGGCTTCATGGCCGGTCAATGGGTTGACTGCGCACTTGACCCGCTGGTTGATGAAAATCTGGCTGACACAGACGTAGCAGTAAATGCACGGCCGGATCGCCTGTTGTTGGCCACTGATGAGTTTGTTCGGCAGTTCGGGGTCGGCCAGCAGTTTGCGGGCCATGGCGATGAAATCGCACTGGTTGCGCGCAATGGCGGCATCGGCGACTTCAGGCTCCAGGCGGCCGACAGCGATCACAGGGATCGATACGCACTGTTTGATTGCCGCGGCCCAGTCAAGGAAGCCTGCCGGTTTTTGCACCAGCGGGGCTTCGGTAAAGGATACGCCGCTGGTCGTCGCGGCATAGGCCGAGACGCTGACCGCATCGACGCCGGCTGCTTCAGCCAGGCGTGCGGTGGCCTGGGCATCGGCCAGGGTGATGCCGCCGGGGGTGAGCATTTCCTCGGCATCCAGGCGCAGCCAGACGCCGAAATCGTTGCCCACGCGAGCACGAATGGCAGCGATCACTTCGAGCATGAGCCGCGCGCGGTTTTCCAGGGAACCACCGTACTGGTCGTCACGGTGGTTGTAATAGGGGGAGAGAAAACCGGCGATGATGTAGTTGTGGGCGGCATGGATTTCCACTCCGTCGAAACCGGCACGCTTGGCCCGCTCGGCCGCCGCGGCAAACCACTCGACCATCTGCGCGATGTCGTCCTGGTCCATCACGCGGATCTCAATACCGCCCGCGCGGTTGCGGGCCGCACTGACGAAACTGGCCATCTCCTCGGGGGTGAGCGCCTTCATCATGTCGCTTTTGCTGGCCGGTGGCATCGAGGGCACCCACAGCGGGCGGCCTTCGGCCATGTCGCGTACGGAGTTCTTGCCGGCGTGCTGCAGTTGCATGGCGATCTTCGCGCCATGTTTGTGCACCCGTTCTGCCAGGCGGGTCAGGCCGGGAATGAACTCGTCGGACGACACCCCGACCTGATACGGCTCGGCGGTGCCCGCCGGGAAGGCGATGGCGCACACACCCATGATCAACAGGCCGGCGCCGCCGGCGGCGCGGGCCTCATAGTACGCCTGGATACGTTCGCCGCAGTGACCGTCAGCTTCGGCAAAGTTGGAGCCCATGGGCGCCATGACGATACGGTTGCGTAGTTCCATCGGGCCGATGCGGCCCGGGGCTAGCAAATGGGAGAAAGTTGTCATTGTTATTTCAGCCCTTGCTGGTTGCCAGTCGATGCGCCAGCGGCGGGGCCGCCGCTGGCGCAGGGTGCTTATTGTTCGCGCAGAAAGTCAATGCAGGAACGGTTGAACAACTCTCGATGCTCGACCTGAACCCAGTGCCCGCAGCGGTTGAGCAGGATAAAACGGGCTTGCGGAGCGTTGTCGAGAATTTTCTGGGCGCCACCGAGCGGGTTGAAATTGTCGTTGGTGCCCCAGAACCCGAGGATCGGCACACGCAGTTCGCCGAGGCGCTCGGTCATGTTCGGCACCATCATGGTCTTGATCAGGTTACGCGGCTGATGCACGGCCACCGCTACACGCTCGGCCAGCAGGCTGTCGGGCAGTTGCGAGGCATCGAACAATTGCAGCTTCATGATCTCGCGCATTTTCTCCATGTCGAGGGGGCCGGCGTTGTACAGCTCGGCCATGCGCTTGATACCGACCATCTGGAAATAGGTTTCGCGCTCTTCGACGCCCCCGGGAGCCATCAGGATCAACGTGTCGACGGCTTCAGGTTCGGCCAGGGCCAGGCCCAGGGCAATGGCGCCGCCCAGGGAGTTGCCGAGCAGGGTGCAGTGCTGCACGTCCACGGCCTTGAGGAAGCCGGAAATGGCCTTGACGAAGAAATCCAGGTTGTACTGGACGTCTTCGGATTTATCCGAGCGCCCGAAGCCGGGCAGGTCGATGATCAGGTTGCGATAGCCTGCGGCGACAAACTCCGGGTAGTTGCCCTTGAAGTTGCTGAAGCCACTGGCGCCCGGGCCGCTGCCATGCAACCACAGTACCACGGGGCCGGTGCCTTCATCGAGATAGTGCAGGCGCAGGCCGTCTTGCAGGGTGACGAAATGGCCGATCGGCAGTGGCAGGTCTTGTTCAGGCATCGATTATTCTCCAGAAATCAGGCGGTGACGGCGCTGGCAGGGGCAGCGAGGGTTTCGGTTGGGCGTGTCATTTGCGCGCGGTAACGTGGCAGGGCAAAGACAAGGAACAGTGCGGCGAGCACCAACATCGAAATCGAGGCCGCCAGGGCATAGCGCAGCGCTTCGGCACCCAGGCGTGGGGCGAAAAAGTCACTGAGCACGCCAATGAGCAGCGGTCCGAGACCGATGCCGAACAGGGTCATGGCCATGACGAAAATGGCGGTTGCCTGGGCCCTTTGTGTGGAGGGGAACAGGTGGGTTATCGCGCCAATGGAGGGAGTTGCCCACCAGGTGCCGAAGAATGCGAACACGCTGTAGAAGATAAACGCCGTTGGCACTTGCATGCTGCCGATATGGAAGGCGATGCCTTGTGGCCAGAGGAAATAAGCGAAGGCGAACGGGATGCTCAGCAGCGTGCCGAGCAAGGGCACGCCCATCTGCCAGCCGGCGTCGCGGCTGGCCATGCGGTCAGTGAGTACGCCGCAGACCAGGGTGCCGACGGTGGCAATGGAGCCACCGACCACGCCGACGAGAAAGCCAGCTTCCTGCAGGCTCAGGCCGTGGGAACGGATCAGAAAGCTCGGGCTCCAGGTGCCGATGGCATAGCCGGCAATGGCGCCCGCGCCACCGGTGAGCACGATCCAGATGAAAGACGGGGTCTTTATCAGCAGGCCCAGGGTCTTTGCCCAGTGTTCCTTGGGGGCCTGGATCAGCTGTTTTGGCGCCGCCGCAGGCGCTGGTGCGCGCACCGTGAGCCACAGCAACAGCCCGAGGAAGATGCCCGGAGCGCCGAAGACCAGGAAGGTGAAGCGCCAGCCGTAATGCTGGGCGACCCAACCACCCAAGCCCAGACCCACGATTGCCCCCAGGCTTGAGCCGAGCATCAGCACCGACAAGGCTGAGGAACGGCGATTTGGTGGGTACAGATCGGAGACCATCGCCACCGACGGTGCAGTGCCGCCGGCTTCACCGACGGCCACGCCGATCCGCGCCAGCACCAGCAGCAGGAAGCTGGTGGCCATGCCGCTGGCGATGGTCATCACGCTCCAGGCGACGCAGGATGCCGCGATCACCGGTTTGCTCCCGATACGGTCGGACAGGCGGCCCAAAGGGAAGCCGAAAACGGTATAGAAGAGCGCAAACGTCACCCCCGAAAGCATGCCGATGCCCGTGTCGGAAAGACCAAACTCAGTCTTCACCGGCTCGATCAGGATCGCCATCAACTGCCGGTCGATGGTGTTGAAGACGTAGATGATGGCCAGCACGAACAACGCGTAGTGCGTGCGCCAGGTAATTCGGAGGGGTGAGTTCACAGCGGGTGCTCCCGGTCTTGTTCTATTGAACAGGATCGTCCCTCGGGCGCAGGAGTTGGGCATCGTCCATTCAGACCACATTTGATCTGCGGATGTCACTCGCAGTATTGCCCTCGGCGTCGTCCTGGGGGTTCTTAGTCTTATCGGACGATGTTGTTCTTTCGGGCAGGGTTAATGATCCGCTCCGTACTCGACCTTCGGGCGCCCAGCGCTGGTGATCGGGATTGGATATTGCCTGCGGAGAACAACAACAATGAAGTTATCGAACAAAGTCGCGTTCGTCACCGGAGCCGGCCAGGGTATGGGCCGGGCCATCGTCAAGGGCTTCGCCGAAGCCGGTGCATTGGTGGTGGCTGCCGACATCAATCTTGAAGCTGCCCAGCAGACCATCGAAGGCTTGGGCGAAGACGCCCTGGCGCTGGTGTGCAACGTTGCCGACAGCGCCTCGGTGGCGGCGGCCATGGCTGCCGTCGAGGCGCGTTTCGGTCGGCTCGACATCCTGGTCAACAACGCCGGCGTCGGCTCGGTGGACGCCTTCCTCGAAACGCCTGACGAGAACTGGCAGCGGGTGATTGGCGTCAACCTCACCGGCACCTTCCTGTGCAGCCGTGAAGCCGTGCGCCTGATGCACAAGACCGACGCCAAAGGCACGGTAATCAACATTTCCAGCACTTCGGCCATGACCGGTGAAGGCCCGAGCCATTACTGCGCGGCCAAGGCCGGCGTCATGGGCCTGACCCGCAGCATGGCACGCGAACTGGCCGCCAGCGGCATCCGCGTCAACACCATCGTTCCCGGCCCGACCAACACGCCAATGATGGCCGGCATCCCCGATGACTGGATGCAAAGCATGCTCAAGGCCATCCCGCTCGGGCGCATGGGCGAAACCGACGAGATCGCCAAAGTCGCGGTATTCCTGGCCAGCGAAGACGCCGGCTTTATCACCGGGCAAAACCTCGCCGTCAACGGCGGCATGGCCTTCATCTAAGCCAGGAGCACGGCATGAGCACACGTCTGCAAGGAAAAGTCGCATTCATCACCGGTGCCGGTTCAGGCATCGGTGCCGCCACCGCCAAGCGTTTCGCCGAAGAGGGCGCGACGGTTGTGCTGTGCGGGCGTAACCAGGAACCGTTGCAAGCGGTGGCCGCGGCCATCCGCGATGCCGGTGGCAAGGCCGAATGGGCGGTGGCCGATGTCAGCAACGAACAGGCCATCGTTGGCGCTATCGAAGCGGCCGCCCAGCAACACGGGCGCCTCGACATTCTGGTCAACAACGCCATGGCCTACACCTGGGGCGCTATCGACAGCACCTCGACCACCGATTGGCACGCGAACTTCGCCACCACCGTCGACGGCACCTTCTGGGGTACGCGTACGGCCATGGCCCTGATGAAGGCCCAGGGTGGCGGCGCCATCGTCAATCTCGCGTCCATCTGCGGGGTGTTCGGCACGCCGTGGATGGCCGGTTACTCGGCGGCCAAGGCTGCCGTGATCAACTTCAGCCGCGCCGCAGCCTCCGAAGGCGCCGCCAGCAAGATCCGTTGCAACGTGGTGATCCCGGGTGTGGTGGATACCCCCGCTACCGCCGGCATGCTGGCTGACGACAAGGCCCGCGGCAACACCGAAAAGCTGATCCCGCTGCGCCGCGTCGGGCTACCGGTGGAAGTGGCCAACGCGATCCTCTTCCTGGTTTCCGATGAAGCGTCCTATATCACCGGCGCCTGCCTGCCGGTCGATGGCGGGCGCAGCTCGGAACTCTACACGGTGCTGGAGTGATGAGCATGGAGCACAACCCATTGCTGGCGCGCATCGACCGCCTGGAATCGATCGAGCAAATCCGCCAATTGGCCGGCAAGTACGCCTTGTCGCTGGACATGCGCGACCTCGATGCCCACGTCAACCTGTTCGCCGAGGACATCCGCGTGGGCCGGGAGAAGGTCGGCCGCGCGCACCTCAAGGCGTGGGTCGACTCGACCTTGCGCGACCAGTTCAGCGGCACGTCGCACCACTTGGGCCAGCACATCATCGAAATGATCGACGCCGACCACGCGGTGGGCGTCGTCTACTCCAAGAACGAGCATGAGACCGGCCCCGAGTGGGTCACCATGCAAATGCTCTATTGGGACGACTACGAGCGCATGGAAGGCCGCTGGTATTTCCGCCGGCGCCTGCCTTGCTACTGGTACGCCAGCGACCTGAACAAACCACCGATCGGTGACCGGAAAATGCGTTGGCCGGGCCGTGAACCCTACATGGGCACCTTCCACGACCTGTTCCCGTCCTGGACCGAGTTCTGGGCCAACCGCCCGGACAAGGACAGCCTGCCGCACGTCGCACCGGCTGCTCCCCTGGAGCAATTTCTGACCACGCTGCGCCGCGGAACTCAGGCGCCGAAGATTCGTGTGCGCTGAGGAGCCGTTATGAGCATTTTGTTTGAACCTGTGCGCCTCGGCGAGCTGGAGCTGGCCAACCGCATCGTCATGGCGCCGATGACCCGCAGCCGTGCCGATGCCCGCGCCGTGCCGACCGACGAAATGGTCGAGTACTACCGCCAGCGCGCCAGTGCCGGTTTGATCGTCGCTGAAGGCACCGCCCCCTCGGCCAATGGCCTGGGTTATTGCCGCACGCCGGCCATCTACAGCGAAGAGCAGATCGACGCCTGGGGCCAGGTGACTCGCGCCGTGCACGAGGCTGGTGGTCGTATCGTCCTGCAACTGATGCATGTGGGGCGCGCCGCGAGCCGTCACAACAAGCCGGCCGACGCCCTGACGGTAGCGCCTTCGGCAGTGCGTGCGCGCACTCAATTGTTCAGCGATGCCGCCGGATTGGTCGATACCGACGCGCCGCAGGCACTGGCTCTGGCAGACGTCGCCCTGGTCATCGAAGAGTACCGGCGCGCCGCGTTGAATGCGCGCGAAGCCGGTTTCGACGGGGTCGAGCTGCATTGCACCAGTGGCTACCTGCCCATGCAATTCATGGCCTCGGGCAGCAACCTGCGCGATGACCGTTATGGCGGCAGTACAGAGAATCGCGTGCGCTTCCCGGCCGAAGTGCTGGCGGCCATGGCCACCGCCATCGGCGCAGGGCGCGTGGGTTTCCGCATGTGCCCGGGTAATGCCTACAACGACATCAGTGATGCCGACCCGGTTGCCACCGCCGCCGCCCTGTGCGCGGCCGTCGAGCCACTGGGCCTGGCCTACCTGCACATCATGCGTTCGCCCCTGGCCGAGCTGGATGCCTTTGCCCTGGCGCATCAGCACTGCAGTGCGGGGCTGATCCTCAACGACGGTTTCGATGGTGCTTCGGCCGCTGCGGCGCTGGACGCAGGGCAAGGCGAGGCGGTGTCGTTCGCCCGGCATTTCATCGCCAACCCGGATTTGGTCGAGCGCCTGCGTCACGGGCTGCCGCTGTCCGGTTTCGATCGCAAAACACTTTATACCCCAGGCCCGCGTGGCTATTCGGACTACCCGAACGGCACGCAGGCGATGGCATGAATAACGGGTTATCACCGGAGGTACGGATGAACGATTTCACTGAGGCGCGCCTGGTGTCGCGCGTGGTCGGCGGGCCAGTGCCCCGCGAGCAGACGCAGGCCATCCTCGATCGACGGGGCGAGGCTTTCGCACGGATCAAGCCGGCTGACCGCTACACCCTTGCCGATCGCCTGGAAGAGCAGGCGCAACGCTTTGCCGAGCGTCCGTTCATTGTGTATGGCGATCAACGCCTGAGCTATGCCGAGGTGAATGCGCGGGCCAACCAGCTGGCGCACGTCTTTCATGCCCGAGGCTTGCGCCCGGGCGATGTCTGCGCGATTGCCATGGAGAACCGCCCGGAATTTTTCTGCAGCTGGTTTGGCCTGGTCAAGCTGGGCGTGGTAGTGGCTTTTATCAACACTCAGGTCAATGGCCGGCCATTGGCCCATGCACTGGAAACCGTCGGCGCCAAGGTGGTGGTGGTCGGTGAGGAGTGCCTGGGCAATCTGCTGGCCACCGAAGGCCTGCCGGACCTGCCTTGGTGGCTTATACCCGATGCCGAGAATCCCTCGAGCCAGGCACTGAGTGCCTGTGTCGATACCCATTTTATCGAGGAGGTTGCCAACGCGCCGCGCACGGCATTCCCGCGAGAACTGCGTGCTGACCTTCCCGCCGAGACGCCAAGCCTGCTGATTTTTACCTCGGGCACGACCGGGTTGCCGAAGGCCGCGCGCTACAGCCACATGCGCTGGTTGGCGACGGGCGATGTGATGGAGGTCACCATGGGGGTCACGTCCGAGGATGTCTTCTACTGCTGCCTGCCGCTGTACCACGGTGCTGCCGCAACGTCGGTGACATCGACCGCCCTGTGCATCGGAGCGAGCATCGTGGTTCGCCGCAAGTTCAGTGTCCGCGAGTTCTGGAAGGATGTTCGCGAGCATCGCATCAGCGTGTTCCAGTACATCGGAGAAACCTGCCGCTACCTGCTCAATCAACCCGTGGTCGCCGGCGAACGCGACCACGGCCTGCGCATCATGATGGGTGCGGGCCTGAACCCGGAGACCTGGGAGCGCTGGGTAGAGCGCTTCGGCGCGGTGCAGATCTTCGAGGGCTGGGGCGCGACCGAGTCCAATGCCAATGTCATCAACGTCGACAATTACATGGGCTCTTGCGGTCGTGTGCCGTTCTGGGAAAAGAGCAACCTGCGCCTGGTTCGCTATGACGTGGAGACCGACACGCATCCGCGTGATGAGCACGGCTTCTATCAGTTGTGCGACGTGGGTGAAGTCGGTGAAGCCCTGGGCTATATCATCAACAGCCCGCACACCGGTGGCGGTCGTTTCGAGGGCTACACCACCGCCGAGGCCACGGAAAGCAAGATACGCCGCAACGTGTTCAGCGAGGGCGACGCTTACTGGAGCTCGGGTGACCTGCTGCGTCATGACGAGGACGGTTATCTCTACTTCGTCGACCGTATAGGCGACACCTTCCGCTGGAAAAGCGAGAACGTCTCGACCCAGGAAGTGGCCTGTTCCCTGGGTGATTTCCCGGGGCTGGAGCTGATCAATATCTACGGTGTGCAGGTGCCTGGGCATGAGGGCCGCGCCGGCATGGCGGCGGTATTGATGCAGCCGGACCAGCACTTCGACCCGCAAGCCTTTTTTGCGCTGACCGAGGCCCGTTTGCCGCGTTACGCCGCACCGGTGTTCGTGCGCGTGCAGGCGGCGGCCGACCTGACCAGCACCTTCAAACTGCGCAAGGTCGACCTGCAGCGCCAGGGCTATTCGCCGACGGCCATCAGCGACCCGCTGTACATCCGTGATGAAAGCAGCCGCAGCTATCAGCCGTACTCGGCCGAGTTGCTGGAACGTCTGGGCTTTGCGGCCTTTGCAGGTGACCTCCGTGGCTGAGTTCGACGCCCAGGGCCATGAATGGCGAGCGGGCCTGCGCTTTCCCTGGCCGCAGCCGCCGGCCAACGGCCAGGTGCAGGAAGTTGCGCCAGGGGTGCTGTGGCTGCGCATGCCGCTGCCGTTCGGCCTGGACCACATCAACCTGTACCTGCTGCGCCACGGTAATGGTTGGGTGGCCGTCGATACCGGCCTCAACAACCAACATACCCGCGACGTCTGGGAGCAGGTGTTTGTCGAGGCGATGGCCGGCTTGCCCCTGCGCGGGGTGATCTGCACGCATTTTCATTCCGACCATAGCGGCGTGCTCGGCTGGCTGGCCGAGCGCTTCTGCTGCCCGGTGTTCATGACCGCGGGCGAGTTCCAGTGGCTGCACCTGGGTGCGCCGAAAGATCCCAAGCCCAGTTGGGCGTTTGTCGATTACTTCCGCAAGGCCGGGTTCAGCACCGAGCAGACCGAGGCCTTGTTGCCGATGCTGCAGGTCGAGCACTTTCGCCCGCTGCTGCCGACCAGTTTTCATCGCCTCAGTGAAGGGAGCGTGCTGGACATCGGCGGCCGGCGTTGGCAGGTGGTCATCGGCCGTGGCCACTCTCCCGAGCATGCCTGCCTGTTCGCCGCCGACGATGGCCTGCTGATTTCCGGCGACCAGGTGCTGCCACGTATCACCTCGACGGTATCCGTACAGGTCACCGAACCGGATGCCAACCCGCTGCGCGACTGGCTGCAATCGATCGAGCGGCTTCGCGCCTTGCCCGACGACCTGTTGGTGCTGCCGGCGCATGAGCGTCCGTTTTTCAACCTGCACCACCGCTTGGGCCAACTCCAGGCCCATCACCAGGTGCATCTGGAGCAAATGCTGGCCGCCTGTGAAGAGCCGCGAAGCGCGCTTGAGCTGATGGCCGTGCTGTTTCCGAAGGTCAAAAGTCGTTTCGACGAACTGATGGCCGTCGGCGAAACGTTGGCACATGCCAACTACCTCATTGCCGAGGGGGAGCTCGTGCGTGAGGAAGAAGCTGCAGTGCATCGTTATCGGCGGTCCCTTTCGGGGGTATCGGCGCCCAGCCCGCTTGGGCGCCTGAGCTGAATCACGATGAACCTGTTCGAGCATTTCAAGCGGCCAGTGGGTCGTTAATCAGGAGAGGCAGTATGATCAATAAGAACAACAAATATGGTACTGGCCCTGGCCTGCAGGGCTTTCAGGTTGCGAGCCTGGCGGTTGCCATCGCACTGGTTTGCACCCCGGCCTGGTCGGGCGAAACCATCGAATTCGAGAACGGCACCACCATCGACTGGACCCTGACCACCAGCTACGGCATCGGTGTGCGCCTGTCCGATCAGGACAGCAAGCTGCTGACCCTCAACGGCGATGACGGCGACCGCAACTTCGACAAGGGCAGCCTGGTCACCAACCGCATCGGCGCCCTGGCCGAAATGATCGTTCGCAAGGACAACTACGGTGCGGTATTGCGCGGCAGTACGTTCTACGATGACATCTATCACAAGTCCAACGACAACGACTCGCCTGCGACGGTGAACAAGACCGGTGCCAACGACGAGTTCACCAGCGACACCAAGTACTACAGCGGTGGCCGCAGCAAGTTCCTCGATGCCTACGTGTTCAGCGGCTGGCGTTTCGACAACGATTCGATGCTCGACGTCAAGGCGGGGCGCCACGTCGAGTCCTGGGGCGAAAGCCTGTTCTACCCGGGTGTGAGCGGCGTGCAGAGCCCGTCCGACGCGGTCAAGGCGGCGCAGCCGGGGGTCGAGGTCAAGGAAGTGCTGTTGCCGGTCGGGCAGTTTTCCGCGGCTTATCGCTTCAACCCGCAAATCAGTATCGGCGGCTACTACCAGTACGAGTGGAAGGGCACCGAGTTGCCGCCGGTGGGCAGCTACCTGTCGACTTCCGACGTGACCGGGCCGGGCCGGGAATTCATCCTCGGTGCCAACGGCAGCCGAATCAATTACCGGGGGACCGACGATCCGCGCGACAGCGGCCAGTGGGGGGCACAGATCCGCTACCGGCCGATCCAGGCCCTGGAATTGTCGTTGTTCCACGTCAATTACCATGACAAGAACCCGGCCACCGCGCTGGTCGATTACCAGGCCGTGCCGGTGGGCGGGGGCGCGTTCTTCGGTTCTCCAACCGGTTACCACATCACGTACTTCGAAGACATCAAGCTGACGGGTATCAGTGCCTCGACCAAAATCGGCGATACCCAGATCGGTGCCGAGTGGTCCTACCGCGATGGTGCACCGGTGATGGTCAACACCGGCTTGGGCCCGACCCCTGCGCGTGGCAAGGGCCAGCAAATGCAGCTCTCGGCCATTCGTATCCTCGGTGACCGGCCTTGGGCCAGCCAGACCGCATTGACGGCCGAGATCGTTCACATACGGGTCGACAGCGTCGATGACACGTCGGCGGCACCGAACCTGCTGGCGTTGGGCAACAGCCTGATCCCGAGCATGCGCCCGCTGGTGCAGACCTCCGATGACTACACCTATAAAACCGCCACCGGCTGGCGCAGCAAGGACGCCAGTGCCTACACCGTGGGCGCGTCGTTCAGCTACCCGGGGGTATTCGAAGGATGGGACCTGGAAGTGCCGGTCAACTTCTCCAACGTCTTCAGTGGTGCGACGCCCATGTCGGGGACCATCTCCGGCTTGCAGGGTGACCGCCGGTTGAGCGTGGGCACGACCTTCAAATACCTGGGCAACCTGGAAGTGGCGTTGAAAGTCATTGGCTACCTGGGCGATGCCGACCCGGTCAAGCGCCAACTGGCCGACCGCGACTACGGCACGCTTTCGGTCAAGTACAGCTTCTGACCACGCGATTGAGCCAAGGCACGGACGCAGCCTTGCGGCAGCTGCTACGGGATTGAGTCAAGGCACGCTCCTGTAGCAGCTGCCGCAGGCTGCGTCGAGGTCCTGCGGGCTTCCGTTTACTAGTCAGTTTGAACGATTACCGGTCGGCACCGCTGTGACAGGGTCGGTGGACGACAAAATCTCAAGTGCACTGCCTTCGAGTGGGGGATCCATGGGTCTTAAAGGTCATGCGGCGATCATAGGCGCCGCGCAATACAAACCGGAAAAATATGCCACCGCACCGAGGATGTTCCACCTGGAACAGGTTGCCGACCTGGCCGCGCAAGCATTGCGCGATGCCGGCCTGCGTGCCGAAGACCTCGATGGGCTGGTGATCAACGGTCCGCATTTTCATGAGGCTTCAGTGTTCGTGCCGGCCATGGCCGCCGAATACCTGGGCCTGAAACTCAACTTTGCCGAAGTGGTCGATCTCGGCGGCTGTACCTCCGTGGGGATGGTCTGGCGTGCGGCGGCGGCAATCGAACTGGGCCTGTGCCAAGCGGTATTGTGCGTGCTGCCGGCACGGATGGCACCGATGGGGCCGGGCGAGGATGCCGCCTGGATGGCCCGGGCCATGCGCTTTGGTGGGCACAGTACCGCCTTTGGCGCGCCAGAAGCGGAGTTCGATTTGCCTTACGGGCATATGGGGCAGAACACCGGCTACGCCATGATTGCCCAGCGCTATGCTGCGCAGTACGGCTATGACCCGGTGGCCATGGCCAAGATTGCCGTGGACCAGCGCACCAATGCACTGGCCAACCCGCAGGCCATGTTCTATGGCCAGCCGTTGACCATCGAGCAGGTACTGGCCAGCCGTAAGGTCGCCGACCCGTTGCATGTACTGGAAATCGTCATGCCGGTGGCAGGCGGTGCGGCCATGATCATCGCGTCCAAGGAAGTGGCTGCTCGGGCACGCAAACGCCCGGCATTCATTACAGGTTTCGGTGAGCACCTGGCCTTCAAGTCGCCGTCCTATGCCGACGACATGCTGCACACACCGATCGGCCCGGCGTCGCGCCGCGCTTTCGAGATGGCCGGGTTGAAGCCGGCGGATATGGATGCCGCGCAAATCTACGACTGCTACACCATCACGGCCTTGTTGACCTTGGAAGACGCCGGTTTCTGCGGCAAGGGCGAGGGCATGCCGTTTGTGCGCGAGCATGACCTGACCTGGCGCGGCGATTTCCCGATGAACACCCACGGTGGCCAGTTGAGCTTCGGCCAGTCGGGCGCGGCCGGCGGAATGTCGCAGGTGATCGAAGCGGTGACACAAATTTCCGGCGAAGCCGGCGAGCGTCAACTCAAGCGTTGCGACAACGTCTACGTCTCCGGTACCGGTGGCGTGATGAGCGAGCAGGGCGCGTTGATTCTTCAGGGAGCATGACGAGCATGTCGAACAACAAACCAATGCCGGTGCCGACCGAAATATCCGCACCGTTCTGGGAAGGCCTGAAGGCCGAACGCCTGCTGATCCAGCAGTGCAATGCGTGCCAGCACTGGGTGTTTTACCCACGACGGCACTGCCCTAGCTGCCTGGCTCATGACCTGAGCTGGCGTGACGTCGGCGGTGGCGCCAGCTTGTACAGCTTCACCGTGGCGCGCATCGCCACGCTGCCGGACTTCGCCGACGAGATGCCGCAGAAGCTGGCGGTGGTCGAGCTCGACGAAGGCGTGCGCATCAATACCACGCTGGTGGGGCTTGATGAAGAGGAGATTCGCATCGGCATGCGCCTGCAACCGGTGTTTGCCGAAGCCGATGAAAAAGGCACGCGCCTGCTGCGCTTCACCGGCATGGATAACGATGCCAAGAGCCTCGGGCGTTTGCCGGCCAAAGCCGCGGAAGCGGTTGGCGATGCGGCACCGACGCCAGCGCCGCGCTTGATCGCGCTGGACGATGAGGCGGCACTGCAGTCGCTGGTCAGTGATGAGTTCAGCACCTGGAGTGACGAGCTCGTCGTCGATCAGCCACTGATCGATGCGTTCGCGGCACTGTCGGGCGATGACTACTGGATTCACACCGACCCGGAACGTGCGCGCAAGGACAGCCCGTTCGGCGGCACCATCGCCCATGGCGCCTTGGTGCAGGTGTTGCAGTCGCGCCTGACGCTGACGCTGGGCTTTGAAATCACCGGCTTCAGCACCATGGTCAATTACGGCTCCGACCGCCTGCGCTTCCCGGCGCCGGTACCGGCCGGCTCGCGGATTCATTTGCGCGCACGGGTCAAAAACGTCGCCCGGGTCAAGAGTGGCACCCAGCTGACCCTGGAGATGAACACCCATGTGGTCGGCAGCGAGCGCCCTTCGGTGATCAACGACCTGGTGATTCTATACATGCAATAGCGTACTCGTAGGTGTAGGAGCGGGCTTGCCCGCTCCATGTTTGTCAGCGTTTTCCTTCCTTTTTTCCCTTAGATCAGCTGTTTAGTCTCAACGGACGATGAGACACCTGCCCCCGCTTAGCACAATGGATGTCATCAAGAATCCAGTCATCGGGGAGCAGGGCATGATCGAAATTCGCGGGTTGAGCTATTTCGTCGCTCAAATCGAAAACCTCAGCCAATGGCAGCGTTATGCCGAAGACGTGCTCGGCATGATGGTAACGCCGGCACCGGGTGGCGGCCTGTACGTGAAGATGGATGAGCGGCCGTTTCGCATGCTCATCGTCGAAGGCCCCGAGCAGCGCTATCTGGCATCCGGCTGGGAGCTTGCCAGCGAAAAAGCATTCAACGCTGCGCTGCAGGCACTGGACCAGGCAGGCATCAGCTGGGAAGCCGGTTCCCTTGAGCAAATTGATCAGCGTGGCGTGCAGGCGCTGGTTTGTGTGGTCGACCCGTCCGGCAACCGCCACGAGCTGAGCTGGGGCCATCGCTCCGATTGCCAGCCATTCGTGTCGCCCCAGGGTGTGCCGCGCTTTCTCACCGGCGACATGGGCCTTGGCCACACGGTGCTGCCGGCGCCGAACTTCGACGCGACCCTGGCATTCGCCAAGGACGTATTGGGCTTCGAACTATCGGACATTTTCAATTTCCGCCCCGACCCGGCGGCGCCGCCCATCCGCATCCACTTTCTGCATTGCCGCAACAGCCGCCACCACTCGCTGGCGCTAGCCGAGTTCCCATCGCCCACAGGTTGTGTGCACGTGATGGTGGAAGTGGACTCGATGACAGAAGTCGGCCGCGCCCACGACCGGCGCCAGGCCCATCAGGTGCCGCTGTCGGCAACCCTCGGTCAGCACCTCAATGACCACATGACCTCGTTCTACATGAAGACCCCGTCCGGCTTCGACCTGGAGTACGGCTACGGTGGCTTGCAAGTCGACTGGGCCGAACATTCGGCCTTTGAATTCACCCGTGTGAGCATTTGGGGGCACGATTTTTCGGTCGGCCAGCCGCAAGGAGATGTGCAATGAACAAACAACTGACGGCGGCCGATGCGGTCGCTCAACTGCGCGATGGCATGACCATCGGCTTCGGCGGCTGGGGCCCGCGGCGCAAGCCCATGGCTATCGTTCGCGAGATTCTGCGCTCGAACGTCAAGGACCTGACCGTGGTGGCCTTCGGCGGCCCGGAAGTCGGCATGCTGTGCGCCGCCGGCAAGGTCAAGAAGCTGGTGTTCGGCTTCGCCACCCTCGATGCCATTCCGCTGGAACCTTACTACCGCAAGGCCCGCGAGGCCGGTGAGCTGGAACTGCTGGAACTCGATGAAGGCATGCTCCAGTGGGGGCTGCGTGCGGCTGGCATGCGCCTGCCGTTCCTGCCGACCCGCTGCGGCCTGGCCACGGACGTGACCCGGCTGAACCCGGAGCTCAAGACGGTGCAATCGCCCTATGACGACGGCGAGGTGTTGTTGGCGATGCCGGCGCTGAACCTGGATGTGGCGTTCCTCCACGTTAACGTCGCCGACCGCCTGGGCAATACCCTGGTGACAGGCCCGGACCCGTACTTCGACCACCTGTTCGCCCGTGCCGCGCAGCAGTGCTTCGTCTCCTGCGAAAAGCTCGAGGAACGTCTTGAACTGACCGCCGAACAAGCCCGTGGCAATACCTTCGAACGCTACCTGGTCACCGGCGTGGTGCATGCCCCGTTCGGTGCCCACCCGACCTCGTGCCCGTCCGACTACGGCTGGGACATGAGCCACCTCAAGCGTTATGCCGCCAGTGCTGGCGAAGAGGGTGGCTGGCAAGCCTACGTCGACGAATTCGTCGGCCCGGGCGAGCTGGCTTACCAAGATAAAAACGGCGGTGCCGAACGCCTGGGCACGCTGCCCATGCCTGTGTTCTGAGGAGGATGAAAATGTCGAATGCCTGTGATTTTACCCTCGCGGAACTGCTGATCGTCGCGGCCAGCGAAGCCTGGCGCGGCAACGGTGAACTGTTTGCCTCGGGCCTGGGCGTGATTCCACGCCTGGGCGCCAGCCTGGCCAAGCTCAGCCACAGCCCGGAACTGTTGATGACCGACAGCGAAGCCTTTCTGGTCGAGGAACCGATCCCCCTTGGCCCACGCGGCGACTATGTGCCCAAGTACTCCGGCTACCTGAGTTTCGAACGGGTCTTCGAGTGCGTCTGGGGTGGCCGTCGCCACGCCATGATCGGCCCGACCCAGATTGACCGCTGGGGTCAGTCCAACCTGTCGTGCGTTGGCGACTATCAGAAGCCGAAGACCGCGATCCTCGGCGTGCGTGGCCTGCCGGGCAACAGCATCAACCACATCAACTCGTTCTTCGTGCCCAACCACAACAGCCGGGTGTTTGTCGCCGGTGAGGTGGACATGGTCTCCGGCGTCGGCTTCAAGGCCGAGCGCTGGCCCGAGGGTGTGCGCCGTGACCTGATGGACATCCGCCTGATCGTCACCGACCTCTGCGTGATGGATTTCGAAGGCCCTGACCGCGCCATACAGGTTCGTACCCTGCACCCGGGCGTGAGTTTCGACGAGGTCCAGGAAAAGACCGGTTTCCCGCTGCTCAAGTCGCCGTCGCTCAAGGAGACCGTGCATCCGACCGCCGAACAGCTGGCGCTGATTCGCCGGCTCGACCCCCACGATTACCGCGCCGCCGCGATCAAGGGCAACCCGCCCGGCATCCGCGTGGCCTGAGGCCAGGAGAGTACTAATGAGCAGCAGCGACAGCGAATTCGTCCTCCGCGAGGACAACTCGGTCTACGAGACCGAGCAACCGGTGTTGTATAGCGTGGCCGAGGGTATCGCCACGCTGACCATGAACCGGCCAGGTTTCAACAATGCGCAGAACTCGCAGATGACTTACGCGCTGGACGCTGCGCTGCGCCAGGCCGTCAACGATGATGCGGTCAAGGTCATTGTGCTGCGCGGTGCGGGCAAGCATTTCTCGGCGGGCCATGACATCGGTACGCCGGGGCGCGACATCAACAAGCCGTTCGAGCGCGCTCACCTGTGGTGGGACCACACCAACAAACCTGGCGGCGAGCAGCTGTATGCCCGCGAGCAGGAGGTCTACCTGGGCATGTGCAGGCGCTGGCGCGAAGTGCCCAAGCCGACCATCGCCATGGTCCAGGGGGCGTGCATCGCCGGTGGCTTGATGCTGGCCTGGGTCTGCGACCTGATCGTGGCCAGCGACGATGCCTTTTTTCAGGACCCGGTGGTGCGCATGGGCATTCCAGGTGTGGAGTACTTCGCCCACCCCTATGAATTGAACCCACGTATTGCCAAGGAATTCCTCTTCACCGGCGATCGCATGAGCGCCGAGCGCGCCTACCAGATGGGCATGGTCAACCGCGTTCTACCGCGTGCCGAACTGGAGCAGGGCACCTACGCCCTGGCCGCCGGCATCGCCAAGCAACCGCGCATGGGCCTGGCGCTGACCAAGCAGGCGATCAACCACGTCGAGGACCTGCAGGGCAAACGCACGGCGATGGATGCCGCGTTCGCCTGGCACCACTTCGCCCATGCGCACAACGAGCTGCTGTCCGGCGACAAGCTCGGTGGCTTCGATGCCAAGGGCATGGCCCAGGCCAATAAAAAGGCCGCTGGCGGAGAACAGGCATGAGCCGCTGGATGAATACGCCGCTGACCGCGATGCTCGGTTGCCGCTACCCGATCATACAGACCGCGATGGGCTGGGTCGCCGACGCCAATATGGTGATCGGCACTACCCGGGCGGGGGGCTTCGGCTTTCTCGCCGGGGCGACCATCGCCAGCGATGCTATCGAAGGCGAGATCAAGAAGGTTATCGCCGCCACCGGTGGCAGTAATTTCGGTTTGAATTTTCACATGTTCCAGGAAAACGCCGCCCAGTGCGTCGACCTGGCGATCAAGTACCGCCTGCGCGCTGTCAGCTATGGTCGTGGTCCCGACAAGCAGACCATTGCCCGCTTCAAGGCCGCCGGGGTGCTGTGCATTCCCACGGTCGGCGCCCTCAAGCATGCGCTCAAGGCGGTGGAGTTGGGCGCCGACCTGATCACCATTCAGGGCGGCGAGGGTGGCGGCCACACCGGTGGCGTGCCCAGTTCGATTCTGCTGCCGCAAGTGCTGGCAGCGGTGCAGGTACCCGTGATCGCCGCCGGTGGTTACTCCACCGGTCGCGGCCTGGCCGGGGCCCTGGCGGCGGGCGCAGCGGGGATTGCCATGGGCACGCGGTTTTTGATGACGCGCGAATCGCCGGTGCCGGCGTCGACCCTGGCCTGCTACCTGAAAGTGGCCGACCCGCAGAAGGTGCGTGTCACCACGGCCGTGGACGGCATGCGCCATCGCATGATCGAAAACCCTTTTATCAAACGCCTGGAGCAGGCCGGCCCATTCGGCCGCCTGCGCATTGCCTTGCGCAGCTCGTGGCAGTGGAAGCAGCAGACCGGCATGAGCCTGGGGCACATGTTCGGTGTGTTGCGCCAGGCGCTCAAGGATGACCCCGGTGCCGTCTCGCAAACCGTGATGGCAGCCAACCAACCGGTGCTGCTGCAACGCTCGATGGTCGATGGCGTCCCGGACGAAGGCATCTTGTCCAGCGGTCAGGTCGCGGCGGCCATTGGCGAACTCAAAAGTTGCCAAGAGGTAATTGAAGAGATCGCCGCAGAGGCCCAGAACTGCCTCGACGCGCTACTGGCCCGCCAGGTCGAACACACGAACTGAAACGCCCCTGCCGAATTAGAGAGAACAACAATGAGCCAAGCATTTACCACACAGATCGACGCGGGCATTGCTGAACTGGTGCTGGCCAAGCCGCCGGTCAATGCCCTGGACAGCCATGAGTGGCTGGCACTGGGGCAACAGATCGATGAGCTGGGCGCCAACCCCGACGTGCGTGTGATCGTCATCCGCGCCGAGGGCCGTGGCTTCTGCGCGGGTGTCGACATCAAGGAACTGGACGCCCACCCCGAGCGCATCATCGCGGTCAACGCCGGTAACTACGCGACCTTCAAGGCCGTGCACCGCAGCCCGGTGCCGGTGATCGTCGCCGTACACGGCTTCGTCCTTGGCGGTGGCATCGGCATTACCGGCGCGGCCGACATCGTCGTCGCCTCCGAATGCGCGACCTTTGCCTTGCCCGAAGTCGACCGTGGCGCCATGGGCGGCGGTGCACATTTGCAGCGGCTGTTCCCGGTGCAGAAGGTCCGCTACCTGTTCTTCACCGGCGACAAGATCGGCGCACGGGACGCTGCGCAATACGGCTTTATCGAACGCGTGGTGGCCAAGGAGCAGCTGCGCGAAACCGCGCTGGAAATCGCTGCGAAGATCGCCGCCAAGAGCCCGTCGATGATCCGCATTGCCAAAGAGGCGCTCAACGGCATCGAGGACGGCAACCTGGAAGACAAGTACCGCTGGGAACAGGGCCTCACCCTGGAGGCTTACACCAGTCCGGATTCCGCGGAAACCCGCCGTGCCTTCGTCGAAAAACGTGACGCGAAGTTCTGAGAGGTCGCCATGGAACTAGCCTATACCCCCAAACAGAAAGCCTTCCGCCAGGAAGTCCGCGCCTGGCTTGCGGCCAACCTGCCGCGTGAGCCATTGGCCAACTACGACACCCGTGAAGGCTTCGAGCAACACCGTGCCTGGGAAGCCAAGCTGTTCGAAAGCCGCCTGTCGATGGTGATGTGGCCAACCGAGCTCGGCGGCCGCGGTTGCGACCTGATCGAGTGGCTGATCTTCGAAGAGGAGTACTACGGCGCCGATGGGCCGATGCGCATCAATCAGAACGGCCAACTGCTGCTCGGGCCTACCCTGATGGAGTTCGGCACCGAGGCGCAGAAGCAGCGGTTCCTGCCGCGCATGGCGGCCAGTACCGACATGTGGGCGCAGGGCTGGTCGGAGCCCAATGCCGGCTCGGACATGGCCGCGATTACCAGCAAGGCCACCCGCGACGGCGATGAGTATGTCCTCAACGGCCAGAAGACCTGGTCGACCCGGGCCATCTTCGCCGACTGGCTGTTTGGCCTGTTTCGCAGCGATCCGACGTCCAGCCGTCACCATGGCCTGTCGTTTCTGCTGGTGCCGCTCGATGCGCCGGGCGTGACCATTCGCCCGATCAAGGCGCTCAACGGCAAGGACGCGTTTGCCGAAGTGTTCTTCGACGACGTGCGCGTGCCGGTTGCCAACCGTATCGGTGAGGATGGCCAGGGTTGGCACGTGGCGATGGCCACGGCGGGCTTCGAGCGCGGCTTGCTGCTGCGCTCGCCGGCGCGCTTCCAGATCACCGCGCGCAAGCTGGTGGAACTGTACAAGGCCAATCGCGACAGTGCCGACCGTGACCCGAGCATTCGCGAAGCGGTACTCGACGCCTGGATGGGTACCGAAGGCTATGCGCTGTCGGCCTACCACACGGTCGGCCGGTTGAACCGTGGTGCGCAGATCGGTGCCGAGTCCAGCACCAACAAGGTCTTCTGGTCGGAACTGGACCTGAAGATGCACGAGACCGCCATGCGCATCCTCGGTGCCCGCGGCGAACTGCTGGGCAGCGCACCGCAAGCCCACGATGGTGGCTGGCTGGAGGGCTTTCTGTTTGCCCAGGCCGGGCCGATCTACGCCGGCACCAATGAAATCCAGCGCAATATCATCGCCGAGCGGATGCTCGGCCTGCCGAAATAAGGAGCGGGCCATGGACTTTACCTTTACCGATGACCAGCTCACGTTCCGTGAAGCCATCAGTCGCTTCCTGATGACTGAGGCAGCGCCAGAACTGCTCCGCGAGATCTGGGAGACCGACGACGGGCGTTCGCCCGACCTGCGGCACAAAATTGCCGAACAGGGCCTGACCGCCTTGTCGGTGCCCGAAGAGTTCGGTGGCCTGGGCATGGATGACGTGGCCTGGTCGTTGATGACCCAGGAGCTGGGCTACTACGCGATCCCCGACTCCTTGGCCGACACCGCTTATGTGGCCGCCGGCCTGCTCAAGGGGTTGCCCGAAGGCAGCCACGCGCGCGCCACCTGGCTGCCACGCATTGCCGATGGCAGCGTGCGCCTGGCCATCGGCCATCCGATCAACCCGCTGGTACCCGATGCGCCGCTGGCCGAGGTGCTGATCCTGGCCCATGGCGACGAAGTGCATGCGGTGCCGCGCCAGCAGGTCGAAGTCCAGGCCAACGCCAGTATCGATGCCTCGCGTCGCCTTGGCCGAGTCACCTGGACGCCCAGCGCCGAGACACGGGTGGCCGAGGGAGAGCAGGGTCGTGCACTGTGGGCCGAGACACTGAACCGCGGCGCCTTGTCGGTGGCCGGGCAATTGCTGGGCCTGGCCCAGCGCATTCTCGACCTGTCGGTGGACTACGTCGCTCAGCGCAAGCAGTTCGGCAAGCCGATCGGCAGTTTCCAGGCGGTCAAGCATCACTTGGCTGACATTGCCACCAAAATCGAGTTCGCCAAGCCTGCGCTGTACCGTGCCGCCCACGCCTTGGCCAAAGGCGAGCGCTGCGCCGACGTCTACGTTTCGCAAGCCAAGCTGGCGTGCTGCGAAGCCAGCTGGCTGGCCGCACGCCACGGCATTCAGGTGCACGGCGCCATGGGGTACACCTGGGAAGTCGACCTGCAGATGTTCATGAAACGCGTCTGGTCCCTGGATTCGTCCTGGGGCGACCGCGCGTCGCACAAATCCCGTGTCGCCGCCTATGTGCTCGGCGACGAGGTCCGGCTCGGCCCGGGCCATACTTTCGAGGACTGAGCCATGCCCCAAGCCTATATCGTCGATGCCCTGCGCAGCCCAACCGGCAAGCGCAAGGGCAGCCTGGCCCACGTCCATGCCATTGACCTGGGTGCCCATGTATTGAAGGCGCTGGTCGAACGCAATGGCATCCCGGCCGAGGACTATGACGACGTGATTTTCGGTTGCGTCGATACCATTGGTTCGCAAGCCGGCGACATTGCCCGCACCAGTTGGCTGGCCGCCGGCCTGCCGTTGAACGTGCCGGGCACCACGGTGGATCGCCAGTGCGGGTCGTCCCAGCAGGCCGTGCATTTTGCCGCCCAGGCGGTCATGAGTGGCATGCAGGATGTGGTCGCGGTTGGTGGCGTGCAGACCATGACGCAGATCCCGATTTCCTCGGCCATGCTCGCCGGCCAGCCCCTGGGCTTCTCCGACCCGTTCAGCGGCAGCAAAGGCTGGCAGGCGCGTTTCGGCAACCAGCCGGTCAACCAGTTCTATGCCGCCCAGCGTATTGCCGATCACTGGCAACTGAGCCGCGAACAGATGGAAGTGTTCGCCCTGGAAAGCCACCGCCGTGCCCTGGCTGCCATCGAAGGTGGGCGTTTTACTCGTGAGATCGTCGCCTGCGAAGGCCTCAGCTACGACGAAACCCCACGGGTCAGCAGCCTGGAGAAAATGGCCAGCCTGGAGCCGGTGGGCAGCGACTATCCGTCGATCACAGCCGCCGTTTCCAGCCAGACCTGCGATGCCTCGGCGGCCATGTTGGTGGTCTCCGAAGCGGCGCTCAAGCGCTACAACCTGACCCCACGGGCACGTATCCATCACCTGTCGGTGCTGGGCGACGACCCGATCTGGCACCTCACCGCGCCGATTGCCGCCACCCGCGCGGCGCTGAAAAAGGCCGGCATGCGCATGGCCGACATCGACCTGGTGGAGATCAACGAGGCCTTTGCCTCGGTGGTCATGGCCTGGGCCAAGGAGCTGGACTACGACCCGGCCAAGACCAACGTCAATGGCGGTGCCATCGCCCTTGGCCATCCATTGGGTGCCACCGGCGCGCGGTTGATGACCACGCTGCTGCACGAACTGGAACGCAGCGGCGGCCGTTACGGCCTGCAAACCATGTGCGAAGGCGGTGGCCAGGCCAACGTCAGCATTATCGAGCGGCTCTAGCCGCCGTCACTATCTACGACAGGAATACACCGTATGGGAATCTGTGAAGGCCGTACCGTGATCATCACCGGTGCCGGTGGCGGCTTGGGCCGCGCCTACGCACTGGCGTTCGCCGCCGAAGGTGCCAATGTGCTGGTCAATGACATCCGCCGCGACGCCGCCGAGGACGTGGCCGGGGAAATCCGCGCTGCCGGTGGCCAGGCCATCGCCAATGACGACGACATCACCACCCTTGAGTCTGCGCAACGCATCGTCGATGCCGCCCTGGTGGCATTCGGTGAAGTGCATGTGTTGGTCAACAATGCCGGGATTCTGCGCGACCGCATGTTCATCAGCTTGTCCGAAGAGGATTGGGACCTGGTGATGCGCGTGCACCTGAAAGGGCATTACTGCCTGGCCAATATCCTCGGCCGCCGCTGGCGCGACCAGGCCAAGGCCGGCACGCCGTTGGCGGCGCGGATCATCAACACCAGCTCCGGCGCCGGCCTGCAGGGCTCGATCGGCCAGTCCAACTATGCCGCGGCCAAGGGCGGTATCGCTTCGTTGACCCTGGTGCAAGCCGCCGAACTTGCGCGCTATGGCGTCACGGCCAACGCCCTGGCCCCGGCAGCGCGTACTTCGATGACCGAGAGCGCCATGCCCGACATGGTGAAAAAACCCGAGGATGGCAGCTTCGACGGCTGGGCCGCGGAAAACGTCGCACCCTTGGTGGTGTGGCTGGGCAGCAGCCAGTCCGCGCACGTCACCGGGCAAGTGTTTGAAAGCCAGGGCGGGCGTATCTCCCTGGGCGATGGCTGGCGCACCGGCGTGACCCGCGACAAGGGCGCGCAGTGGCGCGTCGATGAAATCGGCCCGGCCATCGACGCCATCCTGGCCGAGGCGCCCAAGGCGCAGAAAGTCTGGGGTAGTTGAGTTTGCAGGCCGCTAGCGGTCTCGGCGCGAGATCGCTGGACCGCCGCGATGCAGGCAGCAAATCGCCGGCTAAAAATGTGTCCGCAGATTTAATCCCTGGCCTCACCGCAGTCTGGGAATTACCTTACGAACCCTGCTGCCCTCAGTCCCTGTCCCGGGAAAGCGCTACACACTAGTCTCGCTCGGTCACCGAATGTTCGGTGATCGGGTTTGGCGACCCGGGTATCACTCATATGCAAGCGTTCCATTTAACCGGCTATTTTCCGGCTCAAGTTTTATGGCAGCTATGCGCGGGAGGGTTTCGGCCCTGCCGGGTTTTCTGAGTGTCCCGGTTCGCCAACCCGCGTACAGCTGCCACCTTTTCGTTTGGCGACGAATAAGTGGTGGCTCCAATTACACTTGGAGATTGACCATGAGCAAAATCGTTCCCGATCCACCTGTCCATTACCCAAAGGCGTGGTGGGGTGCACCCCTTGTAGTGCTTTCTCTTCACACTGGCCGCCATGTTCAGCGGCCTGGCTGGCGCTTTGCTCGCGCAAAGTACCCAGGCCAGCACCATCGAAGGCATCAACCACACCCACTGGGCCATCAACCGGTTCAGTGTCGAGGGTCGTTCGGGCATCGACATCATTGGCCCTATCAGGGTGGGGGGAGGTTGTTGCTACATCACGCCATCTCACTGGCAACCGGGGATGACGGTGCGCGTTGATTGGAAACGGGCGCCAGCGGAGTCAGTGAGCTCGCCGATGAGTTCCCCGGATTTGCGGATTGGCCGAAATATTTGACCTCGGTTGAAAAAGTCGAAGCCCAAAAACGCCAGCACAGCAAAGTCGTACCGGTGCCCGACTATACCGGCCAGAAAGTCTGCGGTATCACCGTGCACTTTTTGCCCTGCGATGACCTCCAGGTCACTACGTCCTGCCATGCCTACGGCAGCCCCGACTACCCGATCAAGACCCCGCTGCAATTGCCGGAGCCGCAGTCATGTCCACAGTGATGCGGGCGAGAGTTCGGGCAAGAGGCTTGAATAGCTTCTTCACGATCCTGTCGAACGCAGCAGGCAACTGAGTTAACCGAGCTGTTGCACGCGTATTGGGCGCCGCTTGTGTTCAGTCTCTCGACGGGGTCTTCGACGACGCCTGCACCACCGCAGGCGCAGCCTGGCGACAGTTGCTACGACGGTACCTCCCAAACTTATGCCAACTCCACCCCGTCCGTTTTGACGATGTGCCATTCAGGCTCCCCCGATATACCTATTGGCATTGTGTTTTCCGTCTGAGGTTTTCATCGTGAGACAAGCCCCTCCCTATGTGCCCGGCCACCAGTTGCTGGCCGGCAAGTCCGTACTCATCACCGCGGCAGCAGGCGCCGGCATCGGTTTTGCCGCAGCCAAACGCAGCGCCGAAGAAGGTTGCCGCGCGCTGATGATTTCCGATGTACACCCACGCCGCCTGGAAGAGGCGGTCGAGCGCCTCAAGGTCGAGACCGGGTTGCAGGCCGTTTACGGCCAGCTGTGCAACGTCACCGTCGAAACCGAGGTGCAGGCCCTGGTCGCGGCGGCCGAGCAAGCCCTGGGCGGCGTCGATGTGCTGATCAACAACGCCGGCCTTGGTGGGCAGAAGCGCGTTACTGAAATGAGCGATGAAGAATGGCTGCGGGTGATCGACGTCACCCTCACCGGCACCTTCCGCATGACCCGCGCCATGCTGCCGCACATGGAGCGCCGTGGCGCCGGCGCCATCGTCAACAACGCCTCGGTGCTTGGTTGGCGCGCACAAAAAGAGCAGGCCCATTACGCCGCGGCCAAGGCCGGGGTGATGGCGCTGACCCGCTGCAGCGCCCTGGAAGCCGCCGAGCGTGGGGTGCGCATCAACGCCGTCTCGCCCTCCATCGCCCTGCATGATTTTCTCAAGAAGGCCTCCAGCGAAGAGCTGCTGGCAAGGCTGGCCGACCGTGAAGCCTTTGGCCGCGCCGCTGAAGTCTGGGAAGTCGCCAACGTGATGATGTTCCTGGCCAGCGACTATGCCTCCTACATGGTGGGTGAAGTGCTGTCGGTCAGTTCGCAACAGGCCTGAGGAGGCAGACATGAGCACCGTATTTCGCAGCGCCGAGCAAATGCTCGCGGCCCAGGGCCTGGACCTGGGTGTTACCGATTGGCTGGAAATCACCCAGCAGCGGGTCGACCTGTTTGCCGAGGCAAGCGGCGACCACCAGTGGATTCACGTCGACCCCGAGCGTGCTGCCAGCGGCCCGTTCGGCGGTTGTATCGCCCACGGCTACCTGACCCTGGCCCTGGCCAACTTGTTCATGCCGCAACTGATGACCCTCGAAAACATGGCCATGGGTGTCAACTACGGCAGCGACCGCGTGCGCTTTCCGGCGCCGGTCAAAGTCGGCGCGCGGGTACGCGGGCGTGGCGAAGTGCTGAGCGCGCAAATGTTCGGCGCGGCCGTGCAGTTGGTGGTGCGCATCAGCGTCGAGATCGAGGGCAGTGAACGCCCGGGCTGCGTGGTCGACACCATCAGCCGCTACACCTTCAACCCTACTGCCGAGTGAGCCTGCCCATGAATCCTGATGAAGTTGTGATCGTTGCCACCGCGCGCACCGCGCTGACCAAGTCGTTCCGTGGCTCGTTCAACGACACCGAAGCCCCGGTGCTCGGCGGCCATGTGGTACGTGCCGTGGTCGAACGTGCCGGCATCGAGCCGGGCTCGGTGGAAGACGTGATCATGGGCGCCGCCGTGCAGCAAGGCACCCAGGCCTACAACATCGGCCGCCTGTGCGCCTACACCGGCGGCTTGCCGGATACCGTGCCGGGCATGGCCCTGGATCGCATGTGCGCGTCCGGCCTGATGAGTATCGGTGTGGCGGCCAAGGGCATCCTCGCCGGTGAGATGAGCATTGCCATCGCCGGCGGCGTGGAGTCGTTGTCGCTGACCCAGACCAAGCACAAGAACACCTACCGGGCCCAGTCCGAAGCAGTGCTCCAATGCATGCCAAGCGCCTACATCCCGATGCTGGAAACCGCCGAGATCGTTTCACGCCGCTATGGCATCAGCCGCGCCGCCCAGGACGAATACTCCCTGCAAAGCCAGCAACGCACCGCCGCTGCCCAGCGCGATGGTTTGTTCGACGAAGAAATCGTGCCACTGGCCGCACGCAAGCTGTGCTTTGACAAGGAAGGCCAACCCACCGGCCATGAGGATGTGCTGGCCGAGCGCGACGAATGCAACCGGCCATCGACAAAGTTGGAGGACTTGGCCGCACTCAAGCCGGTGTGGAAGAACGGCAAATGGGTCGAGCAGGGCGAGTTCATCACCGCCGGCAACGCCTCGCAGTTCTCCGACGGTGCTTCGGCCAGCCTGTTGATGAGCCGTGCCGAAGCCCAGGTGCGTGGCCTCGAGCCGCTGGGTATCTACCGTGGCATTGCCGTGGCCGGTTGTGCCCCGGAAGAAATGGGCATCGGCCCGGTGGTGGCGGTGCCCAAGTTGCTCAAGCGCTTTGGCCTGAGCGTGGCCGACATCGGCCTGTGGGAAATCAACGAAGCCTTCGCCTGCCAGGTCCTGCATTGCCGTGATGCGCTGGGCATCCCCCACGACCGCCTGAACGTCAATGGCGGGGCCATCTCGATTGGTCACCCGTTCGGCATGTCGGGTGCACGGATGGTCGGCCACAGCCTGCTGGAAGGTCGCCGCCGGGGTGTGCGTTACGTCGTCGTGGCCATGTGCATTGGCGGCGGCATGGGCGCCGCGGGCCTGTTCGAACTCTGCTGACCAGCGGCTGGGTCGCGCTGCGACGGGCTAGGCCATTTGGACGATGTGCCCGCCGCCGCGCAGATGGACTATCGAGCGCAGTCAATACCCGTTGTATTCGCAGCGCCCCAGTGGCGCGGTTAGTGACTAAGACAATAACAAGAGGTGGCCGCATGAAAAACGCCGAGCGCCTGGACGTTGTCGCATGGAGTCGATCATGCGCCAACTAATCGCCTATCTGGTCTGTGCCGTCGTCGCGGTGGCGGTGGCACTGGCTTTCTCCCCTCGCGCCCAAAATGCACCGGCCGACAGCCAATTGCATACCGACCGGGTGCAGATCAACGGTTTACTCAACCTGGGCAAGCGCCAGGTCGCGGTAGGCGAGCGGGGCACCATTCTATTGAGCGACGACCAGGGCTACAGCTGGCGGCAGGCCAAAGTCAAGCCGCAACGCAATGTGGCCCTGACTTCCCTGGTGGCCGTCAACGCCGAGCAATTGCTTGCCGTTGGCCATGATGGCTTGATCCTGCGCTCCCAGGACGCCGGTGCCCACTGGCAGGAAGTTCATTACGAAGCCGAGCTGGGCGAGCCGCTGCTTGGCGCTTGGGCGGCCGGTGGCAACCAGGTGTTGGCGTTTGGCAGCTACGGCCGCTTCTACCAGTCCGACGACGCCGGCCAGACGTGGCGCACGCTGGCGCTGGAGGTGGATCGGGCGCACTTGAACGGCATGGACGGCGGTGCCGATGGGCGACGCATGCTGGTGGGCGAGCAGGGCCTGGTGCTGCGTACCTTCGATAACGGCCAGCATTGGCAAACCCTGCCGGGGTTCTACAAAGGTTCGTTGTTCGGCGTGGCCCGCCTCAGTGCCCAGCGCTGGGTGACCTACGGCATGCGGGGCAACGTTTTTGTCAGCGATAACTTCGGCGACAGCTGGGAAGCGGTGAAGGTCGGCAACAGCCTGCCTCTCTATGGGCATGTGGTGCTGCCCAACAATGCCGGTGTGTTGATTGTCGGCTCGGGCAGCTCTCTGGTGCGCCTGGATGGGCGTGGTCGTCTGCTCAAGGCCAGCCGTCAAGCGGGGTTGGGCACCCTGACGTCAGCCATTGTGCTCGGCGCCGATCAAGTGCTGGTGGCCGGTGAGCGCGGTGTTTTCCAAGGTAGCGGTGACAGCGTTGCCGCACTGGGCAAGGGTGGGGCAAGTCATGAAGCAAGGTAAAACCTGGATAGAGCGCAAGGTCGAGGGCTGTGCAGATGTGCTCATGGCCCAGCGCAAGCTGTTGCTGACGGTATTCATGTTGCTGACCCTGGGGCTTGGCTACAGTGCGACCCAGACCCAGCTGGACCCGGGCTTCAATAAACAGATCCCGGTGCGTCACGAGTATATGGTCAACTTCCTCGATTTCAGCCAGTACTTCACCGGGGCCAACCGTTTCCTGGTCAGTGTGAAGTGGAAGGGCGAAGGCGACGTCTACAATCCCGAGTTTCTCGATACGCTGCGCAAGGTCACCGACGATGTGTTCTTCATTTCGGGTGTCAGCCGCGCAAGCGTAACGTCCCTGTTTACCGCCAACGTACGTTACATCGAAATCACCGAAGAAGGCTTTTTCGGTGATGTGGTGGTGCCGCCGCGCTTCACCGGTTCCGCGGACGACCTTGCGCAAGTGCGCAGCAATGCTGCCCGTTCCGGCCAGGTCGGGCGGCTGGTGGCCAACGACCTGAAGTCGGCGATGGTGCGCGCCGACCTGCAGGATATCGACCCCAAGACGGGCAAGGCTGTGAGCTATGTCGAAGTCGCCAAGCGGCTGGAGGATATTCGCGCCAAGTACAGCAATGACCTGGTAGAGATCAGTATCGTCGGCTTTGCCAAGCTGGTGGGCGATGTGGTCGATGGCCTGATGACGGTCATCGGTTTCTTCGTCGTGGCCTTTCTGATTACCGGTGTGCTGCTGTGGATCTACTCGCGTTCCCTGCGCCTGACCGTGGTGGCGCTGCTGGTGGCGCTGTTGCCGGTGATCTGGTTGCTCGGCTTGCTGCCGATGCTGGGGCTGGGCATTGACCCTATGTCGATTCTGGTGCCGTTCCTGATTTTCTCCATCGGTGTGTCCCACGCGGTGCAGATGACCAACGCCTGGAAACAGGAAGTGCTGGCCGGCAGCGATTCGGTGCAGGCGGCGCGCTCGGCGTTCTGCAAGATCTTCATCCCCGGCTCCCTGGCACTGCTGATGAATGCCCTGGGCTTTGCGGTGATCATGATGATCGACATTCCCATCGTGCACGAATTGGGTGTAACTGCCTGCATTGGCGTCATGCTGATGATCATCACCAACAAGATGATGCTGCCGATCATCATCTCTCACCTGCGCCTGGAACGCCGCGTACTCAAGCAAGGCCGTGTTGCGCAGCAGGGCAAGCACCCGCTGTGGTGGCGACTGTCGGCACTGGCCGAGCCGCGCCCGGCGTTGGCGGTGTTTGCTATCAGCCTGGTGTTGTTGGGGTTGGGCGTGGTCAAGGCCCGTCAGTTGGAGGTGGGCGACATCGGTGCCGGTGCACCCGAGCTGCGCGCCGATTCACGCTACAACCAGGACAACGGAAAAATCATCGGCAGCTACTCCATCGGCCTTGATGTGCTGGCGGTTTTTGCCCAGGCCCAGGGTGTCGAGGAGGCCTGCCTGTCGCCAGCAGTGATGCGTGCGGTGGAAGCTTTTGACTTCCAGATGCGCAGCGTGGCCGGTGTGCAATCGGTGCAAAGCGTGGCCGGCATGGGCAAGGCCGTGATCGCCGGCAACAACGAAGGCAACCCTCGCTGGGCGGCTATACCCGGTTCGGCCCGCGGCCTGAGCCAGGGCGCGCGCGCCTATACGCCCGATGACGGCCTGGTGACCGATGGCTGCCAACAGATGCAGATCCTGGTGTTCCTCACCGACCACGAAGGGGCCACGGTGTCCCATGTGGTCAAGGAGGCCAAGCGGATTATTGCCCAGGTGCAGGTTCCTGAGCTCAAGTTCATGCTCGCCGGCGGCAACGTCGGGGTCATGGCGGCCTCCAACGATGCGGTCAAACGCGCTGAGGTGCTGATGCTCGTGGCCTTGTTCGGTTCGGTCGGGTTGTTCTGCTGGCTGACGTTCATGTCGCTGCGCGCGGTGTTGTGCATCCTGGTGCCGTTGGCGATCGTGGCGATCCTGTGCAATGCGTTGATGGCCATGCTCGGCATCGGCCTGAAAGTAGCCACGCTGCCGGTTATGGCGCTGGGGGTCGGCGTGGGTGTCGACTACGGCATTTATCTGTACGAGCGTATCCAGCATGAAATGGCCGAGGGCGCGGACCTGCGCCAGGCCTTCTACGAAGCCATGTGCCAGCGTGGCACGGCAGCGGTGTTCACCGCACTGACCATGTCCATCGGGGTCTGCACCTGGGCGTTCGCACCGTTGAAGTTCCAGGCCGACATGGGCGTGCTGCTGTCGTTCATGTTCCTGGTCAACGCACTGGGCGCGATCTTCCTGCTGCCAGCCCTGGCGGCCTGGTTCAACCATGGCCGGCGGTTGGTCAAGGTGCGCGCGGAGCATGCCGAGGGTGCGGTGCCGGCCCCCGGCGACTATTCGTTAAAGCAATCTGCAACGACGAGGAATGCTTGAGCACAGTGCTTGCAGGTGGGCGATTCGGATCGGCGGGTCGCCTTACGTCAGAGAGGTGTTGTGAACGATAGGGGCTGTGGCACCATCTGGCCCAGCCCAAGGAACATCGTGATCAGGCTACCGGCTTCCGGACCTGCGTAATAACAATAAAAAAGGGCCAGCCATGCGCTGCGCCCAAGCGAGGAAACAGGCTGTGGATAAATCTATCTTGAGCACGCAAGCCCTGACGGAAATGGGCTTGGACCTGGCTGAATTCGACCGGGCTGTAGCCGCCATCTACGATGGCGCGATGGACTCAAAGTTGATGGCCAAATCTCTGCGCCATATTCACAAATTGTATGAGGCAAACTACGTCACCCTGATCCTGCGGGTGCCGGAGCAGCCAGATATGGGGCTGATGATCGTCGCCGGCGACATGGAGGGTGCAGGTGAGGTCAGCTACCTGGCCTTCCCGCAATCGACTACCCCCTTCGCCAACCAGCCGCTGGACCGGGTGTTCACGGTCGAAGACATCATGAGCGATGCGCAGTGGTCGCGCTCTTCCTACTACAACGTGTTCTGTGTCCCGCAAGGTGTATACCACGTGATGGGCGTGGACATTTCCATGCCTGATGGCGGCAAGCTTCGCTTTCGTATCACCCGACCTAAAGCTGCACCGAAATTCTCTGCCCATGAGCGTGCCCTCTGCGCAATGCTCTTCCCGCACCTGGGCCGTGCCATGCAGTTGCACAACTTGCTCGACCGCAGCGAGTCCCTGAGCGAGCTGTACTCCCAGGCGATCAGCCGCTTATCGGTGGCCACCATCGTTCTGGACCAGAGTGGCAGTGTGTTGCGGGTCAACCCCGTGGCCAAGGAACTGCTTGAGGGGGCCGATGGCCTGAAGCTGGTCGGTGGGCGTCTGGAGGCCACCTATCCGAGCGATAACCGCGAGTTACAGCGCCTGGTGCGCAATGCTTTCGCGCGGATTTGTGACGGCGAGGAGGGAGATGGGCTGGCCGAAGCGATGTCGGTGGCGCGGCCATCCGGGCAGGTCAATCTCGGCCTGGTGGTCGAGGCGATTCCGTCGCTGGACTGGGGCGAAGGCAAAGGCAAGCCGGCTGCAGTGGTGTACATCCGCGATGCCGTGGGCAAGTCGATGGCCAGCGAAGTGGTGACCAAGCAACTGTTCAACCTGACCCGCGCCGAAACTGCGCTGGCCATGGAACTGGCCAACGGTTTGTCGCTGGAAGAAGCCGCCGAGGTGCTGAACGTGCGCCGCAACACAGCCCGTGCGCACTTGCGTTCGATCTTCTCGAAGACCGGCGTGCGCCGCCAGACGGAGTTGGTGCGTATCCTCCTCAACAGCGTGGTCGCGTTGGGAAAGCCAAAACTCGAGATGCCGGCGTGCGAGAAAGCGGAGGCGCCGCGGCTGCGACTCGCTGAACCGCAGCGCCATAGAGCTTGAGCCCCTGAATAGCACTGCGTCGAAGCTCCCGGTTGTTTGCACAAGGCCGGGAGCTTTTGCGTTGTGCCGGGTAAAAGGCAGGTGTGGGTAGTCCGTGCGGACGATGTTGCTCGGGCTGCGCCCTGCAAATACTGATGCATTACTTCATAAGGAGACGCTTTATGCCAGTTACAGCTGTCAGTGGTTCTGCTTCCGGAATCGGCGCCGCGGTTTGCGAAGCGTTGCGCGCTGCCGGGCATCGTATTATCGGGATCGACCGGGCGAACGCCGAGGTCATTGCCGACTTGTCCACCCGCGAGGGCCGGCAAGCGGCTATCGCCAGTGTGCTCGAGCTGAGCGGCGGCGTCCTCGATGGCCTGGTGTGCTGTGCGGGTGTTGGCGTAACGGCGCCGCTGAAGGTGATCGTTGCGGTCAATTACTTCGGCGTCAGCGAATTGCTCGACGGCTTGGCCGATGCCCTGGGCAAGGGCCGGCAGCCGGCCGCGCTGGTGATCGGTTCGATCGCTTCGACCCATGCCAATGGCGAGCAGCAGCCCATGGCCGCAGCAATGCTGGCAGGCGATGAGGCCCAGGCCCTGGAACTGGCCGATTCGCTTGGCCAGCCTAGTGTGGCCTATGCCTGCTCCAAGTACGCGGTGACCTGCAATGCGCGGCAAAAGGCCGTGGCCTGGGCCAAGCAAGGCATCCGCTTGAACGTGGTGGCGCCGGGGGCGGTAGAAACACCGTTGCACCAGGCCTCCCGGGAAGATCCGCGCTTCGGCGAGGCGGTGCGCCAGTTCGTCGCGCCGATGGGCCGCAGCGGCAACCCCGAGGAGATCGCCGAGGTGATCGCGTTCCTGCAATCGGCAAAGGCCAGTTTCATTCACGGCAGTGTCCTGTTTGTCGATGGCGGCATGGATGCCATGGTGCGCCCGACACGATTCTGACCAGCCCTTGAAGGAACACTGAAAATGACCAAGGTGGCATTCATTACCGGCGCCAGCCGTGGCATCGGGCGGGAAACGGCGCTGGCTTTCGCCCGCGCCGGCTTCGATGTGGCCATCAGTGCGCGCACGCTGGAGGAGGGCGAAAGCCATGCCCACGGGTTGCGCGACGCTGACGGAAAGCCCTTGTCGGGCAGCCTCAACGGTACCGCCGCGGCGATTCGCGAGCTGGGGCGCAAGGTGCTGGTGGTGCGCATGGACCTGCTCGATAGCCGTTCGGTCTTGCAGGCCAGTGCCGAGGTGTTTGCCGAGTTCGGCCGCATCGACGTGCTGGTCAACAATGCGATTTACCAGGGCAGTGACCTGAACCAGTCGTTCATGGCGCTTGAGCCGCAAACCCTGGAGCGCGTGTTCCAGGGCTACGTGATGACGCCGTTCCTGCTCACCCGCGCCGTGGTGGCCGGCATGCTCGAACAGGGGGCAGGCGTGATCATCAATGTCACTTCCGGCGCCGGTGAGAGCGACCCGCCGATTGCTGCGAGCAAGGGCGGCTGGGGGTATGCCTACGGTGCGGGCAAGGCAGCGGTGTCGCGCTTGGCTGGCGTGCTGTCGATCGAACTTGGCGAGCAAGGCATTCGTGCGTTTACCGTCAACCCGGGCGTGGTGACCACCGAAGCGCTCAAGGCCACCATCGGCGACAAGGGCTTGCTCGCCCTGCGCGCCGGCTCTGCGCCGCCTTCGGTGCCTGCAGCAGTGATGGTCTGGCTGGCCACCGCCGAGCAGGCGGGGGCCTTCCAGCGCCGTACTATCGCTGTGCAACCCTTCGCGCTGGAGCATGGGATCGTTCCTGATTGGCGTTGAGTCTATTGCGCGCTCTAGTCCAAGTGAGGGATGAGCGACGGTTGCTGCTCGGAGAACATTAGCCAAGCACGTAACCGTGGCTCTCCACACGAGGAACAATAAAAATGACCAAGCTCGCAGAAATCAACGTCACTAATGTTCTCGCCCCACGCTTTGGCCGTGGCTGGCACTGTCTGGGTGAGGCGGCGGATTTTCGTGACGGCAAGTTGCACACCTTGAATATCTTCGGCACACGCCTGCTGGCGTTTGCTACCTCCACCGGCGAGATCAGCGTGCTCGATGCGCATTGCCCGCACATGGGGGCGGACCTGTCCACCGGCGTTATCGTCAATGATCGGGTGGTCTGCCCATTCCACCACTGGCAGTTCGATGCCAGCGGCAAGTGCGCGGAGATCCCCTACTGCAAGCGCATCCCCCCGAAAGCCAAGGTCCGCACCTGGTTGACTTGCGAAGAGAACAGGCTTTTGTTCGTCTGGAACAACCCCGAAGGCAAGCCACCGGCCGCCGACGTGGTCATTCCGCACCTGCCCGAGCAGGACAGCGATGAATGGCTGCAAAGCTGGAACATGGACAAGCTGATCATCGAAACCAACCCGCGCGAGTTGGTTGACAACCTGGTCGATGCTCAGCATTTCGGCCCGGTACACGGCACGCCGACCAAGTACTTTGCCAACGTCTTCGAAGGCCATATTGCCCATCAGATTTTCCACGGTGACTCCGAGAACCTGGGTGGTGACCTGGTTGCCGAGTCTGCCTACTTCGGCCCGGCCACCCACCTGACGCGCATGCGTGCGGTATTCGATGGCCTGGAGATCCATTCGATTCTGCTCAACTGCCACGTGCCGATCGATGCCGAAAGTTTCGAGTTGCGCTTTGGTTGCATGGTCAAGAAGGTGCCGGGCTGGACCGCCGAGCAGAACCTGGCCCTGGCCCAGGACTATGTGATGCGTAACCGTGAGTCGTTCTACCAGGACGTGGACATCTGGAAGAGCAAAATACGGGTCAACAATCCTGTGCTGGCCGAAGGCGATGGCCCGGTCTACCAGCTGCGCGAGTGGTATCAGCAGTTCTTCACCGATGAAGCCGCGGTACCGGCGAGCATGGCCGAGCGCCGCGAAATCATCACCGTCGACCAACGCTGAAACGCCACGAGCAGGAGCCTGCAATGATGTTGAACGGCCGCAAGACGCTGGCAATCATGCTGGCGGCCAGTTTTGCCTCCACCATTGGCGGCTTGCCGTTCAATACCTTACCGTTCCTGCTCGGCGCGATGGTCGACAGCCTGGGCTTCGATGCCGGGCAGGTCGGCATGCTCGGTTCGGTGTGTTTTGCCGGCTACCTGCTCGGTACCCTGGTGGCGGTGGTCGTGATCGACCGCTTGAACTGGCGCTGGCTGACCCTGGGCTGCGCCTTCGGTGCAGCAGCGGCACTCTGGGCGTCGTCCTGGTTGCCGGCCCGGGCACAGTTGCCATTGTGGGCGTTGATCGGCTTTTTCGCCGCCCTGATGACCTGCCTGGGGCTGCGCATCATGGGTGAGATGGCCAACAAGGAACGTGCCCTGGGCATGCGCCTGGGCATCGAGTTGGCGCTGGTGGCGGCGGTGTTGTTCGCCCTGCCGGCGCTGGTCATCGCTCGCTTCCACTACGCCGGTGCGGCGCTGCTGCTGGCTTCGATGATTCTACTGTTGAGCCTGAGTGCGCTGGCCTTGCCGCGCCGCCAGGACTTCGTCCGTACGGCTGAGCCCCTTCAAGGCCACTCAGTGCTCTCACTGTTTCGATTTGCGCCGGCGGCTTATGCAGCGCTGGCTTTTTTCTTCCTGTTCGGTACCGGGCAGATCGGCCTGTGGGCATTTCTCGAGCGCCTGGGCCATGGCCTGGCCTTGCAGCCGACCGAACTGGGTATCGTCTTTGCGGTGCTCAAGCTGCTGGGCGGGGGCGCAGCCCTTGCCGTGGCCGTGGTCGGCGACCGTTTCGGCGTGCGCCTGCCCCATGTGCTGGTGCTGATCGTGATGTGCCTGGGGCTGTTGTTACTGGCCAAGGCCGAGGGCTTTGTGATGTATGCCTTCGGTGCCTGGATCTGGGAAGTGGGCTTTACCTGGGGCTGCGTTTTCCAGACCGCGGCGATTGCCCGCCTGGACAGCAGTGGCCGCTCGATCATGCTGATTCCGGCGGCCTTTGCCTTGAGTTCCATGGCCGGGCCGGCATTGGCCGGCAGTCTCGTCGGGCAAGGTTTTGCACCGTTGCTATGGCTGGCGCTGGCCTGCGCGGTGGTGCCGGTGGTGGCCTTCGCCGGGCTCCTGGCGCGGCGCCTGGGCCGGCGTGATGGGGTTGCAGTGGGGCTCGCCGCACAGTCCTGAGCCGTTATGGCCAAGTGCCCCGGACGCAGCCTGGCGGCAGCTGCTACGGGATGGGGGAAGGCCGGGGAATGCTTTCGTAGCTGCCGCCAGGCTGCGTCTGCGATTGTGAGGTAGACGTTGGTCGACCTTGACAGTCCTACAGGCACCGCCGGCTCTAGATCAAGGAAGCTGGGAAAACGCCTATTTACAAACTTTGCGTATTATCTTGAACACCCTGTGTGATATTTTGCGCGCCGCTAAAAAGTCCGATGGCCCTAGCCCGGGCTTTTTCGAGGCGCTGCCTGATGGAATAGGGGAGACCTCGCGCGTACGGCTACATCTTGAGATAAATACAAACAGCGAGAAGTGTTCATGAGTGAGACCCCCCATGTTGCCGTGACCGGCACATCCGCGGCCGAGACGGCGCATTCTTCGGGCCTTGAGGTCAAGCGGCTGACATTCGTCGAAGCTGTTGCAATGATCGTGGGTACCAACATTGGTGCTGGTGTACTGTCGATGGCCTATGCCAGCCGCAAGGCCGGCTACATGCCGCTGTTGCTCTGGCTGGCGGTGGCGGGCATTTTCACCACAATCTCCATGCTCTACGTTTCCGAAACGGCCCTGCGCACCCGCAGCCATCATCAGTTGAGCGGCCTGGCCCAGCGCTATGTCGGCTCGATCGGTGCCTGGGCGATCTTCCTGTCGGTGGCGGTCAACAGCATCGGCGCACTGATCGCCTACATGAGCGGCAGCGGCAAGATCCTCAGTGAGTTCTTCGGCATCAGCCCGGCCCTGGGCAGCTTGCTGTTCTTCGTCCCGGCGGCCCTGGTGCTGTACCTGGGCCTGAAGGCCATCGGCAAGGGCGAGAAGTTCATCAGCATCGGCATGGTCTCGATGACCCTGGTACTGGTTGCCGCCACCCTGATCAACGAACACACCAACTTCGCCAACCTGCTCGAAGGCAGTTGGGTCTACATGATCCCGGTGTTCAACATCGCGGTGTTCTGCTTCTCGGCGCAGTACGTGGTGCCGGAAATGGCGCGCGGTTTCAGCCATCAGCCCAAGCGCTTGCCGGTGGCAGTGATTACCGGGATGGTCATCACCTTTATCCTGCTGGCCATCGTGCCGATGTCGGTCATCTCGCTCAATGGCCTGGAAAACCAGTCCGAAGTGGCGACGCTGGCCTGGGGCCAGGCACTGGGCCAATGGGCGTTCTACACCGCCAACACCTTCGCCCTGTGCGCGATGATGACCTCCTACTGGGGCTTGGGTGGCAGCTTCCTGACCAACATTTTCGACAAGTTCCAGAGCCTGGGCTCCGAGAGCAACCCGAAAAACCGCCTGCTGGTGCTGGCGATCGTCTGTGTACCGCCGTTCATCCTGGCGTACAGCGGCATGGTCGGGTTCGTCAACGCGCTGTATTTTGCCGGCGTGTTCAGTGGCGTGATCCTGTCGATCATGCCGATCCTGATGCTGCGTTCGGCCCGCAAGAACGGCGATATCACCCCTGCCTGGCAATGCGGCTGGATTGCTCATCCGGCGATTCAGATCACGGTGGTGATTCTGTACCTGTGCAGCATGGCTTACGCCATTTCCAGCGCATTGGGTTGGTTGCCGGCCAGTTGGTAATGCCCAGCAGCCCCCTGCACTGATGTCCCCCGAAAGCCCGCTAAATGCGGGCTTTCTCTATTCTGGAGGTCGATGGTATCTGTGCCATCGAGATGGGTGGCTCGCCGCATTTTCGTAGCTGCTGCCGCCAGGCTGCGTCGCTTTTTACGTGGCTACGAATGTTGTCAGACTTTTCTCTTGCACACAGCTTTCGGTCTGACAGATAATGGGATTCATTATCATTTGTTGCTGGTTGTTTCCTCGTGCCTGCACCGGATCACTCCTCTATCCACGCGCTCTACAGCGAACACAACGGCTGGCTCAAAGGCTGGCTGCGCGCACGCCTGGGCAATGCCAGCGATGCCGCGGACCTGGCCCAGGACACTTTCGTGCGCGTGCTGACCTCGCGCAATGTCGAAACGATTCGCCAGCCGCGTACCTACCTGAGTTCCATCGCCCGCGCGCTGATGATCGACAAGTTCCGGCGCAAGGCGGTGGAGCAGGCGTACCTGGCCACCCTGGCATTGCTGCCCGAGCCGCTGGATGTGTCACCGGAAACCCGCCTGCTGATCCTGGAAACCCTGGTGGCCGTCGACACGATGCTCGATGGCCTCAGCGCACGCACCCGTACTATCTTCCTTGCCGTGCAATTGGAAGGGCTGAGCTACAGTGCCGCCGCCGAACGCATGGGTGTTTCGGTGACCACGGTGAAAAACCACATGGTCACAGCCATGACCCAGTGTCTGCTGCTGGTGGAGGATTGAGTGGCCGCCCCCCTGACTCGCCAGACCCTGGAAGCGGCGGCCACCTGGTACGTGCAACTCAATGCCGCGCCCCCGAGCGAGGCCGAGCGTCAGGCCTGGCGTGACTGGCTGGCGCAGAGCGAAGCCCATGCCCAGGCCTGGGCGCGGGTGGAAAAAGTGCAGCGGCAATTGGGCATGTTGCCCCAGGACGTGGCCCTGCCGACCCTGGCCGGGGTGCGTGCGCGGCGCCGGGCGGTGCTCAAGACCCTGGGCGTGTTGCTCGCTGCCGGTGCCACAAGCTGGACAGTCGGGGAGTTGGCCCCGACCCAGGCCTGGATGGCTCAGTACAGCACGGGCAAAGGCAAGCGCCGGCATCTGCAGCTGGCCGATGGCAGCCAGGTCGATCTCAACACCGGTAGTGCTCTGGACGTGGATTTCAACGAGCGAATGCGCCTGCTGACACTGCACCAAGGTGAAGTCTTGATCCAGACCGCCAAGGAGCCGCATAACCGGCCCTATGTCGTGCACACGCCGCAAGGCAGTGTTCGCGCATTGGGGACGCGTTTCAGCGTGCGCAGCGAGGGCGAGCGCACCGAGGTCTGTGTGCTGGAACACGCGGTAGAGGTGCGTTCGCTGCATAACCCCGAGCAGGCCGTGCGCCTTGAAGCCGGCCAGCGAATCGCCTTCGACAGCGACCATATCGCAACTCCGTCACCTGTGCCGCCGGGGGCAGGCGCATGGGCGCAGGGCATGCTGACGGTCATCGAGTGGCGCCTGGGCGATTTCATCACAGAACTCAACCGCTACCGTCCAGGTGTTCTGCGCTGTGCTTCGGCCATTGCCGGGCTGCGCCTGTCGGGGGCTTTTCGCATCGACGAGACCGACACCGTGCTGGAAAACCTCAGCGCGTCCTTGCCGGTCAAGGTGCGTTACCTGACGCGCTACTGGGTCAGCATCGAACCGGCCTGAAGTCCTCTTAATTTTCAAAAAAATCACAAATCGGGTTGCTGATTTTCATTCTCATCCGGCCAAGCATCTGTAGCGGCGAATACAGCCGCCATTCTTGCCAGCCATTCGAAGGAAAAACGCATGACCCGATTGTCCCCGCGCGCGCCTCGGTCGCTCGTTCGCGCTGTCCACCTGGCGCTGTTCGGCTTGACCCTGTCGCCCTTGCCAATGCTTGCCGTGATGCCAAACCAGGCCATGGCGCAGAGCGCAAACGTCACCTACCAGATTGCGCCGGGGCCATTGGGTACTGTGCTGAGCCTGTTCGCCACCTCGGCGAACATCACCCTGTCGTTCAACGCCGAGCAAACCCAGGGCCAACGCTCGCCCGGGCTTAGCGGCAACTACACGGTGGAAGAGGGGTTGGCCCGATTGCTTGCAGGTACAGGCCTGCAGGCCCAGCGGCAGGCCAACGGCGGTTATGTGCTGATCAGCGTTTCCAACGGCTCGGCAGTGGAACTGGGGCTCACCAGCATCAATGGCCAGGGGTTGGGCGCGACCACGGAAAACACCGACTCCTACACGACCGGCGTCACCAGCACGGCCACCAAGCTGCCGCTGTCTCTTCGCGAAACGCCGCAGTCGGTGACCGTGGTGACGCGCCAGCTGATGGACGACCGTGGCGACCAGAACATTGGCGATGTATTGCGCAATACGCCGGGTATCTCGGCGCAGACCTACGACAGCGAACGCACCGAATATTCCAGCCGCGGCAGCGTCATCACCAACTACCAGTTCGATGGCGTCAATACGGTGTATAGCGGTGTCTATGACGAAGGCACCACGCTGGTGGACATGGCCACCTACGACCGGGTCGAAATCATCAAGGGCGCTTCCGGGCTGATGACAGGCTCGGGCGATCCGTCGGCCACGGTCAACCTGGTGCGCAAGAAACCGACCCGCGATTTCCAGGCGTCGATCACCGGCAGCGCGGGTTCCTGGGACAACTACCGCACCGAAGGCGACATCTCGGGTGCCTTGAACGATGACGCCTCGCTGCGCGGACGATTTGTCGGGGCCTATCAGGACAAGCACTCCTACCTTGACCACTACACCCAGAAGAAAGATGTGCTATACGGCATCCTCGAAGCCGACCTGACCCCTGGCACCCAACTCACCTTCGGTATCGACAGCCAGACCACCACGCCCCGTGGCACCTCCTGGACCGGTAACCCGGTGTATTTCTCCGACGGCGGGCGTACCGACTTTTCCCGTTCCTTCAACCCGGGCGCCGACTGGAGCCGCCGGGATTTCGAAAGCCAGACCTATTTCGCCACCCTCGACCAGGCACTTGCTAATGACTGGGCGCTCAAGCTCAGCGTCAACCAGATGCGTACCGATCATGACACCCAACTGGCCTCGGCCAGTGGTGGTAACCCGGACCGGGAGACTGGCGAAGGGATGTTCTTCTTCTGGGGCCGTTGGGAAGGCCACCGGGTGCAGAACACTGCCGATATCAACGTGTCCGGACCGTTCAGCCTGTTCGGCCGTGAACACGACCTGGTCGTGGGCTACATGAGTTCGGCTTCCCGGCAGACCGGCGATACCTGGGACACCAGCGAGTTTGGCCTGGTGCCAGGCAGTATCTACGACTGGGACGGCAATGTGGCAAAACCGGATTTCCCGAAGAACGGCGACTATGAAACCAACCAGCGCCAAAGCGGCGCCTACATCGCCTCGCGTTTTCGCCCCACCGACGCGCTGTCGCTGATCCTCGGTACCCGTGTCAGTACCTTCAAATACGATGAGGACTATGACTACGACGGTCTCAATCCCATGTTTGTCGACAGCAGCACCAGCTACGAGGAACACGGCGTGGTTACTCCTTACGCCGGCGTGGTCTACGACCTCGACGACACGTACTCGGTGTACACCAGCTACACGAATATCTACCAGCCCCAGGTCAACAAGGACGTCAATGGCGCAACGCTGGATCCGGTGGAAGGTGACAGCTATGAGGCTGGTTTGAAGGCGGCCTACTTCGAAGGCAGGTTGAACGCCAGCCTGGCCTTCTTCCGCATCGAGCAGGACAACGTGGCCGAGTGGGTAGACACCAACCCGTTCACCAACGAAGGCATCTACAAAGCCATTGAAGGCGCCACCACCAAGGGGCTGGAGCTGGAAGTGGCCGGCGAGCTGCAACCGGGCTGGAACCTGTCGGCCGGCTACACCTACGCCCGCACCCGTGACGCCGACGAACAACGGGTTTATGGCTTCCCCATGGCCACCACCAAGCCGGAACACCTGGTGCGTGTGTTCACTACCTATCGCCTGCCTGGCGAGCTGGATAAAGTCACCGTCGGCGGTGGCGTGAACTGGCAGAGCGAGTTCTACGGCAACATCTACAGCCCGACGGTTGGCGATTACACCCGGATCAAGCAGGGTGGCTATACCTTGGTCGACCTGATGACCCGCTATGAGTACGACGAGCACCTGACCTTCACGGTCAACGCCAACAACGTGTTCGACAAGGTCTACCTCACCGGCCTGGGCAACTTCGACACGACCTTCTACGGCGAGCCGCGCAATCTGATGTTCACGACCAAGTGGGCGTTTTGAATCGATAAGGGCTGATGGCTGCGACCTGCTTCATACCTCGATATGCTCGGCGAGAAAATCAATTAGCGTGCGCACCGAGGGTAGCAGGCCGCGACGCGATGGAAAGACGGCATGCACCAGGCCGGCCCGTGGTGCCCACTGCGGGATGATGTCCACCAGCGTGCCTTCTTTCAAATCCTGATCGACCGCCATGTGCGGCAGTTGCACGATGCCCAGGCCACGCAGGGCAGCGTGGCGCAGTGCGGTCATGTCATCGGTCACGTAGCGGGGCGTGTGATGGACTTCGGCAGTGGCGCCGTTGGGGCCTTCCAGGCACCAACGATGATCGCGCGCCGGCCCCCAATCCATGCTGGGCAGGCGGCCGAGGTCCGCCGGCACCAGGGGCAGGCTGAGGCCTTCGAGCACACTCGGGCTGGCGACCAGGCGCTGGGGGCTGTCGACCAGCACACGCATGATCAATTCGCTGTTTTCCAGTGGCGGGAAACGCACCCGTAATGCCAGGTCCAGGCCTTCGCTGATGACATCCACGGGGCGGTTGGTGGCTTCCAGGTGGACCGTGACCCTTGGGTATTCGACCATGAACCGGGCGAGCAGATCGCTGATGCGGTAGTGCAACAGGGTGGTCGGGCAACTCATGCGCACGATGCCCTGGGGCTGCGAGCGGCTGCGCTCGATCACTTCCTTGGCCGCCTCGGCTTCCACCTGCATGGCTACGCAATGGCGGTAGTACTCCTGGCCGAGTTCGGTGACGGAGAAATGCCGGGTCGAGCGTTGCAGCAGACGCACGCCCAGGCGCTGCTCGAGTTCGGCGATGCGTCGGCTTAATGTCGACTTGGGGATATTCAGTGCGCGGCCCGCAGGCGCGAACCCGCCGTGCTCGACGACTTGGGCAAAGTAGTAGAGGTCGTTGAGGTCTTCCATGGTCGATCGCCTATAAAACACTGCCGTCAATTTAACAGGTCTGGTGGCTGCAATGGCCCCGATAACCCGATGGGTATCTTCGCCACGCCCTGTAGCAGCTGCCACAGGCTGCGTCGCTGTTGGGGCCCCGGACGCAGCCTGCGGCAGCTGCTACGGGATTGCGGCGGGTGTGCAGCTTTTTCCTAGCCTGCGACTACAAAAATCATAATTTCGCTAATCCATGTCTGCGAACAGAATGCGGCCAACACCCTCCTCACCGCCTATCGGAAGTGCACGGACATGACAGTGGAAAAAATACAAATAGACACGCTTGTTGTCGGCGCCGGTCAGGCCGGCGTGGCCATGAGTGAACACTTGAGCCGGCTCGGTGTGTCGCACCTGGTCCTGGAGAAAAACCGTATCGCCGAAGCCTGGCGCACCGGCCGCTGGGATTCGCTGGTGGCCAACGGCCCGGCCTGGCACGACCGCTTCCCGGGCCTGACCTTCGACGGCCTGGACCCCGATGCCTTTGCAGCGAAAGATCAGGTTGCCGAGTACTTCGAAGCCTATGCCAGAAAATTCAACGCGCCGGTGCGTACCGGCGTGGAAGTGACCAAGGTGGAGCGCCACAGCGACCGCCCGGGCTTTACCGTGGAAACCTCCATCGGCGTGATCCAGGCCAACCAGGTGGTGGTGGCAACCGGGCCTTTCCAGAAGCCGGTGATCCCGCCGATCGCGCCTCAAATCGAGACGGTCACGCAGATCCACTCGGCCCAGTACCGTAACCCTCAGCAGATGCCGGAAGGTGCTGTGCTGGTGGTGGGCGCTGGCTCGTCAGGGGTGCAGATCGCCGATGAGCTGCAGCGTGCGGGCAAACAGGTCTACCTGTCGGTGGGTGCCCACGATCGTCCACCACGGGCCTACCGCAACCGTGACTTCTGCTGGTGGTTGGGTGTGCTCGGCGAGTGGGATGCCGAGGCGGTCCAGCCGGGCAAGGAGCACGTGACCATCGCGGTCAGTGGTGCCCGTGGCGGCCACACCGTCGATTTTCGCAAGCTGGCGCAACAGGGCATGACCCTGGTTGGCCTGACCAAAGCCTTCAACAACGGTGTGGTGAGCTTCGAGGCCAACCTGGCCGATAACATTGCCCGTGGCGATGAAAACTATTTGGCGCTGCTCGATGCTGCCGATGCCTACATCGCCCGCAATGGCCTGGACCTGCCGGAAGAACCCGAAGCGCGGGTGATGCTGCCCGATCCGCAATGCCTGACCCAGCCGATTCTCGAACTGGACCTGGCCAAGGCCGGCATCACCTCGATCATCTGGGCCACCGGCTATTCGGTCGATTACAGCTGGCTCAAGGTCAACGCCTTCAAGGACAACGGCAAGCCGCGGCACCAGCGAGGTGTGTCGAGCGAGCCCGGAGTCTATTTCGTCGGCTTGCCGTGGTTGTCGCGCCGTGGCTCGGCCTTTATCTGGGGCGTTTGGCACGACGCCAAGCACATCGCCGACCACATTGTGAAACAGCGCACCTACTTCACGTATCGCGATGCCGCGCAGCGCCAGGCAGACGCCGAGCGCGAGGCCGCAGTACTCGATTCGAACTTCAAATCCGCCAGCCTCATGGGAACCCGTTGATGCCTACTCATACCCGTATTCGCATGTTCAACACCAAAGACACCTACCCTAACCAGACCCTGGACAACGACCTGTGCCAGGCCGTGCGCGCCGGCAACACCGTGTATGTGCGTGGCCAGGTCGGCACCGACTTCGATGGCCAGCTGGTTGGCCTGGGTGACCCACGCGCGCAGGCCGAACAGGCCATGCGCAACGTCAAGCAACTGCTCGAAGAGGCCGGCAGCGACCTCAGCCATATCGTCAAGACCACCACTTACCTGATCGACCCGCGCTACCGCGAGCCGGTGTACCAGGAAGTCGGCAAATGGCTCAAGGGTGTGTTCCCGATCTCCACCGGCCTTGTGGTCAGTGCTCTGGGGCAGCCCCAGTGGCTGATGGAAATCGACGTGATCGCCGTGATCCCTGACTAAACCCTCAGCGTTCGCACGCAGCCATTTTTTGTTCAAGGAGGCTTCATGACTTTTTCCATCGTCGGCCGTTGCGCCGAAACCGGCCAACTGGGTATCGCCATCAGCTCCTCGAGCATTGCCGTGGGCGCACGTTGCCCTTGGCTGCGCGCCGGTGTCGGTGCTGTCTCCACACAGAACATCACCCTGCCAGCGCTCGGCCCGCAGGTTCTGGAATTGCTCGACGCCGGGCTGGAACCTGCCGCCGCGCTGGACCAGGCCCTGAGCAGCAATGGCTACAGCCAGTACCGCCAGGTCGCCGTGGTCGACAGTCACGGGCGCACCGCCGTATTCAGCGGTGCCCAGGCGCTCGGCAACTTCAACGCCGTGGAAGGTGAGCAATGCGTGGCCGCCGGCAACCTGCTGGCCAGCACTGAGGTGATCGCGGCCATGGTGGCTGCCTTTGAACAAGCCGGCGGCAGTTTGCCCGACCGCTTGCTGGCGGCCATGCATGCCGCCGTTGCCGCCGGTGGCGAAGCCGGGCCGGTGCATTCGGCGGCGCTTTCGGTGGTGGGTGAGCTGACCTGGCCAATCGTCGACCTGCGGGTGGACTGGGCCGACGAAGACCCGATCGGCCAGCTCGACCGGCTCTGGCAGGCTTATCGCCCACAGATGCAGGACTACCTGACCCGCGCCCTCGACCCGACCGCAGCCCCAAGCTACGGCGTGCCGGGTAACGAGTGACCTGCTGCGCTGCCCATCAACCTTCCTGGAGTTCTGTTCATGTCCACCAGTCGTGACCTGCTGGCCCAGCTGATTGCCTTCAACACGGTCAGCCGCGAGTCCAACCTGGCGCTGATCGATTTCATTCGCCGGTACCTCGAAGCACTGGGGGTGGCGTGCGAGCTCGATTACAACGCCGAAGGGACCAAAGCCAACCTGTTCGCCACGATCGGCCCGAATGATCGGGGCGGCGTGGTGCTGTCCGGCCACACCGACGTGGTGCCGGTGGCCGGCCAGGACTGGACGGTCGACCCGTTCCAATTGACCGAGCGCGATGGCAAGTTTTACGGGCGTGGCAGCGCTGACATGAAGGGCTACATCGCCGCCGTGTTGGCAGCCGTGCCGCGTTTTCTCGCCGAGCCGCTGAAGGTGCCCGTACACCTGGCCTTCTCTTATGACGAGGAAGTCGGCTGCCTGGGCGTGCGTTCCTTGTTGGCCGAGCTGGCGCAGCGGCCGCACAAACCCATCGCCTGCATCATCGGTGAACCGACCGAGCTCAAACCCGTGCTCGGGCATAAGGGCAAGTTAGCCATGCGCTGCCAGGTGCAAGGTGCTGCATGCCACTCGGCGTACGCGCCACAGGGCGTCAATGCCATCGAATACGCGGCGCGCTTGATCGGCAAGTTGGGCGAAATCGGCGTTCAGTTGGCCGAGCCGAACTTGCACGATGCACGCTTCGACCCGCCATTCTCCACCGTGCAAACGGGTGTGATTCAGGGGGGCAGGGCACTGAACATCGTGCCGGCCGAGTGCCAGTTCGATTTCGAAGTGCGGGCGTTGCCGGACTTCGATGCCAGCCAGGTGGTCGAGCAACTGAGCGACTATGCGCAAAGCCAGCTGTTGCCAGTGATGCGTGCGCGCAGCAGCGCCAGTGACATCAAGTTTCAACCCTTGTCCGCCTACCCGGGGCTGGCCACCGACCCGCATAGCGAGGTGGCTCAATTGCTTGCGCTTATCAGTGGTAGCCGCGAGTTCGGCACCGTGGCCTTTGGTACTGAGGGTGGTTTGTTCGATCAGGCGGGGATTCCTACGGTGGTTTGCGGGCCGGGGAGCATGGATCAGGGGCATAAGCCAGATGAGTTTGTCAGCCGGGAGCAGCTTGAGGGTTGTGATGCGATGCTCGAGCGGCTGACCGACTGGTTGCGGCGGGGTGGGTGAATCAAGTTTTGCGGGGCGCCGCCCCCTCACCCCAACCCTCTCCCCTGTGGGGAGAGGGTCGG
>RCUU01000034.1_pt1 | contig 71982 bp, 68 predicted proteins | sample 2166211 | NCBI WGS metagenome assembly RCUU01 (sample SAMN09932620, study PRJNA488358) | compost metagenome | feature: garden; material: soil; isolation source: compost soil in phenylacetic acid-enriched culture | place: Germany: Experimental Botanical Garden Goettingen | collected 2016-01-27
CGCGCTCGAATGGGTGCAACCGGTGGACATGTTCCCGCAGACGAGTCATGTGGAGGCCGTAGTAGGAATGCAACGAATAGATACGTAGAGATCCTTTGTGTTCAACACTTTGCGGGTTTCATGACCTTCACGAAGGATGTCGCAGATTTCAAAAATAAGGTGCTGAAGGACAAAATCGAGGTTTCGGTCGTGCGGGTCCTTGGTTTTGACGTCGAGTGTGTAGACATGTCGGAAGAGAATGAATTAGAGTCATTACTTATAAAATGAACTTCCAAGAGAGCGTCCTTTATAGGGCGTTTTCTTCTTTCTTTTCTGACATATAGCTTTATTAAATGATATGCCTAGATCCCCTTGTCTATCTGCGCTGCGGAAACCAGTGCTGAAGGAAAGAGCATCTATGCGCATGATCCAAATGGTCAGGTAGCGAAGGCGTATACCGCTTTTACGAAGGAGGTGCAGCGTATTAGCAGCGAAAGACGACAGACGCGCCAGCATCAGGCTGAGCACGGTCGATGATTTATTCTTGACGATGGCAGCTATGAGATGGTGGCGGGACATCGGCGAAAAAAGGCCAGTGAGCTTGCAGGTGCAGAAACAATGCCGTGTATTGTGCGGGAACTGGACGACGATCAGGCAACGATCATTATGACCCCATTACCCGCGACCGACTGTTGTCCGTCTTGCCAGATATTTTGCAATTTCATTCGGCAGATCGGGTAGCAGTAGCAACACCACTGGAATCTGAAACTGGCGCGTTTCCTGTACATAATTCTATCATTAGGGGCAATGTACATAGCATCCGCCTTTCTTCACACCAAATGTGGAGTAAAAATCATTGGTATTAGCAACCACGACATTTATCCTAAATTTGACCGGTGGATTAGGTAATGTCCGTTGTCCATTGATTTTTTGGCACAGATACTCTAATTTGCTGTATTGGTCAACAACGGCCTTAGCTTTGGCTTCGAATTTCTTATAGTCTTCTTTCGTCCACCAGTTGACCCGATATCCAATCCCATCAAATTTGGCGCTATTTGAATTAAAAGTGCACTTATTCAGGACTGCTGGCCGGCGTGTTGGCTGCGAAACGAGGAGCGCGCTCGTCGACCGCACGAATGAATCAGCCGACTGGCCGCGACACGCTTTGGGCGCTATCGCGTCGCTTTTCACGGCGGAGGATGATCGGAACCGTGATCGCTGCAGCGATCACCAACAACGGAGCTAGTATACCAGCGATGGGCAATGCCGATGCGCCATTCGCTGAGAAGACGCTAAAGTCCCAGAGCCCGTGCAGGAACATGGAGGCCACGAGCGATCCGGTAGACCGCCGGGCGAGATAGAAGATCGAACCGAGGCCGAAAGCGATCATTACCTGGAACAGGGCAACAGCCCCGATGCCCCAGAACATGTTCGGCAGGTGGAAGACTGCGAACATCGCTGTTGAGAGCAGCCAGACCCCGGTTTCGCCGAATCGGCTGCGCAGAGCAACTATCAACTGACCTCGGTTGATCATCTCCTCATTGAAGCCGACCATGATACTGCCGAAGATGAGATACAGCCACATGAGGGGCGTGATACGGGTGAAATCGCCGGTCAGCATGTTCACGATCGCGATGACTATCATGATGATCGGGAGAGTCATTGTCCATCGAGAAAGACGCCGCCTTTCAACCAGGCTAGGGCGCCACCATCCGTAGATCGTGACCATGGTGATGGTCAGCACGGCACCGCCGGACAGCGGTGCTATGTACCAGATAAGAAGAGTCCGCTCACTCTCACCCACTCGCGTGTAGTCGATGCCGTTGAGCACGAAGATCGCGTAGAAGACTGTGCTGTAGAGGAAATATGTGAGAACAGCCCATCCTACGCGGGGACGAACCCGAAGGGCAGGATCCAAAGATTCTTGCAGCCTAATGATTGACATCATAAACACTCCCACTATAAATTAATATTTTCTTTCTTGCTCTTGTATTCTTAAGATTTCAACCATCGACTACTTCAAGAGTTAGAGATATCATGTTGTGGTGACAACGGTTTTGAAAAAAAAGCGTAGGGGGAAACAAAGGTTGGGTGTTAATTCAAAATCTATGGATACGCTGCTATGATCGCACCTTGGATATCCACACCATTCCCTCGACGGTTTACCCTTCCATGTCACGTGGGGTCTTAACCCTTACGATTGCAACGCCAGGGGTGGCTAGCATTTCTTCAGTACCTGGAATGATTTCTAGGAGTTGCTCTACATGCGTCATCATATCTTGGAGTTGGCGATTGAACATGTCATTGTTTCATTTCTTTAAAGGCTTCGTCTCTTGCCTCTCTTAGCTTGGTTTAATAGGCTTTCGAACACCCACCGATACGAGGTTGCCGTCGAGGTCGCGAAACAGTGCAGAGCGGTTCCCCCCTGTTTATGTTTAATATCCAGAATTTCTTTAATTTCATTTCCTATCTAAAATTTAAAACCGATATTATTAAATTATCCTAATACGCTTTGAATACGGCGAGGACTTTACCGGAGTAAGTACTACTGTTTTGTTACTTTGAAGCCTTCCTTTTCCATCAATGGAACTACCCCTTGGTCGCCCAGCAAATGCAGCATTCCAACTACAATCATATAGGTTTCTTTTTTATCACCGTTCAGATAGCCTTTAATCTTCTGGACCATTTCATCGTTGCGGTCATTGATTAGACCTTGGAAGTATTCAGCATCCCAGCCAGTAGTGGTGAACTCATTCAAAGCTTTTTCATCGCCCTGGATCCACATTTTATTCAGATCATCTATTCCTACATCCGGAGAAGGAGGCGTCACCGATTTGGGATCCAGGTTTTGGAGCAACAGCCTTTCCTGCAACCCGTCAGAGAAGTTGTTGTTCATCTTCATTTGGGATTCTATCGTTTCTAGTGATACTATCGTTTTTTTCGCTGTATTAGCCTTTTCAATCAGATAATTATCAATGCCTTTTTCTGGTGTATAGCCATCTTTTGCAACTTGAAGGTTCATAATCTGTTGTGTGACGAACCACGATTTGAAAATATCGAAGCTGTTTTCGGGCATTCCATTTGCTTTCAGGAATGATGTAACTTTTTTATACGTATCTGCGGAGATATGATCTTTCAGTGTGGTTCCGTCTTTATATACACCTAATTCCAATACCTGTTTCTGTAATTCTTCGGGAGTGACAGTCGACATATCGACCTCTACGCCCAAGTAGTCGGCAGCTTTTAACGCATTTTCAATTTCCGGTCGCAGCGGATACATACCTTCGGGTACATGATGGATTGAACCCAGCAGATACACTATATTTCCTTTGTTTTCCACTTTCCACAGAAAACCGCGGCCTTCGGAATGCTGCTTGGCAGTAAGGTAAACCTGGCGCAGCGATTGGTTCCAGGCCACTTGGTAGCCTGTAGTTTCAGCAACAAAGCGGAGCGGCACATAGGTTACATTCCGGATTTGCTTTGGCGCTGCATCCAGCTTGACTGCTTTGCCGTTTGCCGTGGCGTTTGTGCTGCCAATTTTCAAGGATAAGGAAAGGCTCCCTTTGGAACCGCTGACGGTATGTGTCGCTTGATCCCATTTCACGTTGACGCCCAGCTTCTCCAGAAGGGGACGCAACGGGACAAGAGTCACTCCTTTTTCTACAATCGGTGCGGATTGGCTAAACTGAATCTGCTCACCGTTCAGCCATACGGACGAGGCCTTCTCTGCTGCATGAGCGGAAGAAAGTCCAGTGGTAAGTAAGCCTAGAGATAGTAATGCAGCGCTAAGTTTTTTCATTAAAATACAGCTCCTTCTAGTTGTAATAGTTAAAAGCGGACTGATACCGACTTTAGGGGATCGTAGGACTTGTGTTGACCTAATCTTTTTCTTTCTCTCCCCATTGACAAATCAACATATGACGAAAAGCTTCAACCAAGTAGTTCTTAAAGTCTTGTTCTAGGTTCGGGAAGAGATGCGGATCCATCTCCTCCAGCACTTTTCCGGTCTCGCTATTCCAGAGCTCCTGTCCCAGCAATCGCTCAATCATCTGAAACAGAGTAAGCGCATGCTCATGAACAAGCAGGTGTTCCGGTGGAAGTCCTTGTTTGGACATTTCGAGCAGTTCGTTAAGCTCTAATGCCATTTCCCGTTCTATCCGGAGCCGTTCTTCCAAACTTAATTCACTCATAAACACCGATTGTACGACTTTATCCGGCACACGCTCGGAGAGCCATTGCTTACGCTCCTCCTCGTGCTGAAAGGAGTGGATCATCAGCATAATGAGTCCAGGATCCAACGTATCGTCATCCTTAACAACCGCTTTTACCTGTTCAATCGTAGCCACAACCCGCTGGATATGCTGCTGCTTCTCCAGCAACAGTTCATATTGCCTCTCCAGAGAAGTCTTAAAATCCTTGCTGTCTTGCTCCAAATACTTTCTAATTTCTTCCAAGGAATAATCTAAATATTTTAAGGTCATGATTTGATGGAGTCGGAGCAAATCCTCATCGGAATAAGTACGGTATCCACCCTCAGTGTATCCGCTTGGTTTGAGCAGCCCTTTGCGATCATAATAGCGCAGCGTAGGTTTAGGTGTTGAGGTCAGTTTGGAGAATGAACCAACGGTGTAATACTTCTTATTTATCTTTCTCAGCCCCTTTCTAGTATGAGTATAAACGTTAAAGTTACTTTAACCTCAAGCGTTTTTTTTGATACGAAAATCAACCTGCAATTATAGGCGTTGTGACTTTGTCATTAGGCGGCATTTATCTGGTATGGCTTCTATTCCGTCAAGCTAGAAAGAGCCCCTTCTAATGAATGGAAAGAGGATATCTTTATGTTAATTAAGCAGAGTAAAGAAAGGTTCGATTCCGGAAGGTTCTCCAGCCGTAATCATTGGGCCCAATGCGTGTGGGAAGTCAACGCTTCTCCGTGCATTATCAACCAAAACAGAGGAGAAGGGGCATTCGCATGCCCCTTTCATTCAAGTTCGTGCCTACCTATGCGTTTATCTTAAACGAATCCCTTTAATAATGAATGTTCTCGATCTTTTCGAAAAATAACTGACCGAAAAACTGGAGGGATTTCCGATATTGTAAGAGTAGCCCCATATGCAAGAGTTAGCACGGATACAGAGGAACAGCTTAGCAGCTATAAATCGCAGGTCGCCTATTATACTGAACTGGTAAACAAACGTTTGGATTGGCAGCTTGTTGATATTTACGCAGATGAGGCAGTAACCGGAACACAGGTCAACAAGCGTGAGAACTTCCAACGGATGATTGATGATTGCATGAATGGAAAAATTGATATGGTTATTACCAAGTCCATTTCCCGATTTGCTCGAAATACATTGGATACACTCAAGTATGTACGGATGCTGAAGGAGCAGAATGACCGCAAAAAAATCCTACGTAAATGAAAGGGGGGGGAAGCGCTTTCCCTTGCTCTGAACGACACATGTGGAGACGGTTGTATTGATGTCAAAAAAATAAATGACGGAGGCATGGATGCATGCTGGAGGAGTTTATTCATTTAACGCAGGATAACTTCGTAGATGAGCATTTATGTTGCATCATCAGAAGCAAGAAACCTCACCCCGGTGTTGAAGCGAAACGAGCATGGCTTGCCGAGCGATTGAAGGAAGGTCATGTGTTTCGAAAACTAAATGCTAAAGGCTGCTGTTTTATTGAGTATTCGCCATTAAAGTCAGCGTGGACTCCCGTGGTAGGCCATAATTATTACTATATTTATTGCTTATGGGTCTCCGGTGATTTTAAAGGAAAAGGTTACGCGAAAGCCTTGATGGATTACTGCATTTTAGATGCTAAGGAAAAAGGGATGTCCGGCGTTTGTATGCTTGGCGCAAAAAAGCAGAAGAACTGGCTTTCCAACCAGTCCTTTGCTAAAAAGTACGGGTTCGAATCGGTGGACTCTACCGAAGACGGATATGAATTATTGGCACTTTCCTTTGATGGAACCCTACCCAGGTTTACGGATAAAGCAAGAAAACAGCAGATCGAAAATCAGGAACTGACGATTTATTACAGCATGCAGTGTCCGTTTATTCACCAGAAGATTGAAGATATCAAGCAGTACTGCAATGATCATAAGGTGACAGTATCCATGATTCCGGTTGACTCGTTAGAAAAAGCAAAGGACTTGCCCGGTGTATTTAATAACTGGGGGGCATTTTATAAAGGAAAGTTTCTAACCGTGAACCTGCTTGATGTGGGGACGCTAGACAAGATATTGAAGAGCTAGCCCATGGACGAATTGCCCCGGATGCTTCGGTTTAGCCCCGGAGCAACGTAACCTTAAACACGCTTCCTAATTCGGAACTTGCCTCCAGCTCGACGGTTCCCTGGAAGAAGGAGAGCAAATGGCGAACGATCGACAGGCCTAGGCCGGCGCCGCCACGCCTGCGCGCCCGTGACGAGTCGAGGCGATAAAACCGTTCGTATATCAACTCCCTAGACTCCAGGGGAATCCCCTTCCCGGTGTCCGACACCCGAACCACAACCTGTTCATCCTCTTCCGCGACCTGCAGGGTAACGCTCCCATTAGGCCGATTATACCGAATGGCATTATCCAGCAGGTTACGGAAAACGAGGAATAAGAAGTTCTCCTCCCCCTTCACCATGGCCGTACAGGGTTCCACCAAATGAAGCATCACCCCGTGTTTGTCGGCCATCGGTTCCATAAAGGAAATCACATCTCGAAGAAGATCCGCAAGCTCCACTACTTGATGCTCCCGCTCGTCCCGATCATTCGTCCCGTCCGCCAGCAGCAGCAAATCCTCTGTTAAGGATTCCAGCCGCGCAAGCGTCCGCTCCGTGGTCTCCCTGTACTCTCTCCATTCGTCCGGATCAATGCTCTGGCTATCTCCGGTCACTTCCAGATTCGTGCGCAGGATGGAAAGCGGGGTTCTCAACTCATGTGCGGCCGCCGAAACGAACCTGGCCTGCTGGTTAAATGAATGCTCCAAACCGTCCAGCATCGTATTAAAGGTAACCCCCAGCTTCTTCAATTCATCATGGAGCTCATCGATCTCCAGCCGTTTATGAAGGGTGGAGGCGGTAATGCCAGCCGAGGTTTCGCTCATCCGTTTTACGGGCTTCAAGATGATCACGGCGAGCCATTGCGCGCTGAGAACCATCCCCGTAAGAACAACCAACAGGCTGATGAGTCGTCCCTGCATCTCCGGTACAATTCGAGTCGTGGAGAAGAAAGTTTCTATCGATACATATAACGTAATTAAGATGGCTAGAAAAAGAATTTCAAACAGCGTTAATCTGAGACGTAGCGAAAGTCGACTCCCTCTTCTCATTTTAATTCCTCTTTCTTTGCAGTTGTGCCCGCCCATTTGTATCCATGACCTTGAACCGTCTGAATATACCTCTCCCCGGCCTCCGGATCATGGTGCGAGAGCTTTCTTCGCAACGAGTTGATATGAACCCGGACCGTAGAAGTCAAGGGATCGGCATGGATATCCCAAACATGCTCCAGAAGCCTTTCCGACGAAATGACCTCACCGGGATGCAGCATCAGATATTCAAGCAGACCAAATTCTTTTCGCGTTAATGAAATCCGTTCCTCCCCATCCCAAACTTCTTTCCTATTCGTATCAAGGGTCAGCCCCTCGTATTGTAACACTGGGCTTTTCACGGACGAGCTCCGGCGAAGCAGCGCCCGGATGCGGGCAAGCAATTCATTAAACACAAACGGTTTGCGGAGATAGTCATCCGCCCCGGAATCCAACCCTTCTTCCACCTCATCTGGGTGGCTACGTGCGGTCAGCATGAGGATAAGCACATCGGGATGGTGCGAGGATCGGCGAATTTGCTGGCAAAGCGAAATACCGTCGAGCTCTGGAAGATTGATGTCGAGAATCACCACATCGTACTCATTCGTATCCGCCATCTCCCAGCCGATCAGCCCGTCCAGCGCCATGTCCACGGCATACCCTTCCCGCTTTAATCCCTTGGCTAATGCACGGGATAGATCCTCCTCATCTTCAACAATAAGGATTCGCATTACACCGCCCCTTTCTTCAATGACAATACCATATCATACCCGTTTTCGGGATGCGAGCAAGTCCTGGGGTTTGTAGAAGCTCCACTTAACAAGGATTTAACAGCCCGGTCTTTATAATCAAAAACAAATCTTCCTGAAACGGGGAGAATGGTTCACAGCACGAAGTAAAGGAGGAGGTCCATCTGTTAATTGAAGTAGTATCCGCTGGTCCGGGGTGTTCCATTTGTCAGAAAGCGATCAAGCTGGTCAAGCAAGTCGCGGAAGATGTTCCGCAGATTGAGATCCAGGAATTACATGTCGTTGATCAGTTTGAACGTCTTCAGGAGCTGAACCTATTCAGCGCTGGAGCGATTCTCATCAATGGGAAAACGGAATTTGTTACTTTACCCACATTCATCAAGCTTCGCGAACGTGTCGCTGAACTGCTTCGTCACGAAAATCATCCACAAGATCAAAGGAGTCACTAATGGAAAATTTATATCATTTTACGATCTCGGGCGGTATTTCCGCCTCGACCTACATCCTGGTGTTCATTGTTGGCATCGTGAGCGCGGTGTTAGCCTGCTATTTACCCGTACTTGCGATGTTTGGAGGATATGTCCAAAAAGGGGCCTCCGGCAGTAAAAGAAAAGCCCTGGCTATTGCATTTAACTTTATCTTAGGCATGGGGGTCACTTCGTTGTTGGCGGGTTTCATTTTCGCCCTGCTTGGCCAGCAGTTCCTTCCCTTTATCGGGAAATATCACTTGCTGACCTGGATCCCGCCGCTCTTTGACATCTTGGCAGGTCTGCAGCTGTTAGGAGTTATTTCATTCGCGATGCCTGCCTTCCAGAAGCCGATGAGCCGGCCGGATAAACTGCCTGGCCTGTTGGCTGCTTTCAAGCTGGGGATTCCATATGGACTTGTCATTTCGCCCTGTGCGATCCCGATCTTTTTCGCGTTGATCAGCTATATTGCTCTTCAAGGCAGTCCGCTTCACGGCGCGTTGCTCATGACGACGTACTCCCTGGGCAAAGGCGTGATTCTCGCATTGGTCGCGGTCTTCTCCATTTCCGTTCTCAGCAAGCTGTCCAAATGGGGCGGGCCGATCAAAAAGATCGCCGGCTACTTCTCCATCGCACTTGGGATCATCTTGCTGATTGTGGGGTTCATGAAGTAATTACATCATAGAAGGAAGACACGCGTCTGTTCTTCGGTTCATTCACACGGATCCAACCTGCAATAGAGTTTTGGCCTCGGCCGCTCCTCTTTGACAGTTTGGATCTTTTTCATTTTGGCGGATCATGACAGGTGACGAGCATTGTAGTACAATGCAAATATTGATTTTTGCAAAGGGGAATCGCCTTGATCAAGAAAGAAGTCGCTTATATCCGTAAACAGTTCAAGTTGGATCATGAAAGACTTAGTATTTACGACATTCTTAACGTCTATATTATGAAGGAAACGAATGAAATCTATCATTTTGAACGCACGCCGTTCGAACTCTTGGAGCGGGAGAAGCAGGAGCTGCATATGGGCAATTTCAAGAAGCTGCTGGCCGGTGAATTGGATCAGAAGCTGTTCGAGTTAAAGTTCCAGGAGCAGCCGGAAACGGACAAGCCCTCTCAGCCGCTTCTCCATCAAGCTCTGGTTACCGGTGATGCCGAGGAGTGGCATGATTTGATGCTTCTTCTGGTGGAGAAAATGTTGGAGGATACGAAGTATGAGCGGGATACGGTGATCACCTTCGTTCGCGGACAATACTACAAGCCAACCAAGGAACGTAACGAGGAAGCCGAGGAAAGCGAAAACGATGAAATGTTCGCGAATCCGTTTATTCTATGCAGTATCAATTCCACGGAACCGCAACGAAAAACACTGATGTTCGATTATATTGAACGCGAATTCAAATACAATGTCATCGTTGATCCGATCATCAAGCTGCGTACGCCGGAGCAAGGCTTCTTCTACCCTAGCGTAACGGACGGTTTCTCCGATGTGAATCGGGTGCTGTATTGCGCGGGCAAAGTCAACGATCCGAATCAGCATTTTATCGATCAGGTTCTGAATGCCGAGAAGACCGTAACCGCGTTAGAAGAGAGAGCCATCTTCGAGGATATCGTCAAGGAAATTGCCGGGGATCAGCTGGACGCCTCCACGATTGCGAGCGTCTACGAGGAAATTCAGCAGGTCATCGAAACCCACGAAGAGGAAGAACCTCCGAAGCTGGATTATAAAGATGTCGAGCGCGTGCTGACCGCCAGCGGCGTGGAGAACGTTACCACGGAACGGGTTGAGCTCGCCTACCAAACGGTTATCGATGACAAGAATTATGAGATCAAAGCGAGCAGCGTCGTGCCGAAGTTTACTTCGAAATCAATCAAGATCGATACGAAGGTCGCCACGATTTCGGTCAGCCCGCAGGATTTAAGATACGTGAAACAAGTCAATTATCATGGTAAACGTTGCATCTTGATCGAGGTCGATGAAGATGCGGTGATCGAAGGATTTACGCTTAATACCGAAGAATTATAAGGATTAAGCTTAAATAACGCAAAGGAGGCTTCATGATGACGAATGAACAAACGGACTTGCTGCCAGAGCAACACGAGGAACTGCTCCAAACCCTGAAGGCCCGATTCGAGAAAAATATGAGTCGACACCCCGAGTTGGAATGGGCTCATGTACAAACCAAGCTGGAGGCTCAGCCGAAGAAGCTGTGGTCGCTCCATGAAATGGAACGGACCGGCGGCGAACCGGACGTAATCGGGTATGACGAGCAGACGGATGAATTTGTATTTGTAGACTGCTCGGCGGAAACGCCTAAGGGTCGCAGAAGCATCTGTTACGACCATGAAGCACTGGAGTCGAGAAAACAGCACAAGCCGGAAGACAGCGCGATGAATATGGCGGAAGCCATGGGCGTTGAGCTGTTAACGGAAGAACAATATCGGGAGTTGCAAAAGCTTGGGAACTTCGATCTGAAGACATCCAGTTGGGTGAAAACCCCTGCTCCGATCCGAAAGCTTGGCGGCGCCCTCTTCTGCGACCGCCGCTACGATACGGTCTTTGTGTACCACAATGGAGCGGACTCCTACTACGGCGCCAGAGGGTTCCGCGGGGCTTTAAGGGTTTGAAATACCCGGAGATAAACACAAATGGGACAAGGCTTTTTCAGGTTGGGATGGAGACCTACACAATCCGGATTGATTGCTGATATCGATGGGCCGTCCTATTTTTAATAACTCCCAAACCGCAATGCTCCTTAACGCTTGTCAGCAACGCTATTAGGCCCAAAATGGGGGGATTCCCAATGTAACGCTTATGGTAGAGCTTATTTGCCTGTTTCTCCTCGTAAAAGAGGCGTTTTTGCCCAAATAAGCTCGCTGGTAAGCGTTAGAGCTGACATCCCCCTTATTTGGCATCAATAAGCATTGAGGCAAGCGTTAGCCTGGGGTTGTACGAATAGGACCTTGGATTGAAAAGAAGCCATTCGAATGGTACCCTGTCCATATTGACCAATCAACAATAGTTCGTGGAAACAGGTGAGCCATTTGCCAGAACAACAACAACCAACACAGGAACAACAGAAACAAATCCGCCAAGACAATCACAAAGTATTCGCATTACTGAGCAGTTATTTGAACCATGCACCCGATCTCATCCATGAGGCGGAGGTCGAAGAGATTGTCCAAAACGGCGTGTCGGTCGAATACGCCTTCAAGCTGATTCTTGCTGCCAAGTTCGGGCTAGATATCGTCGATAGTGACGAGGATAAGGCGCTATTTAACGCGTATTTCCACCCCATGATTCATCTGCTCGACGTTGGGGAATACGAACAAAACCCCTATTATCGGAATATCCGCCTCCCCGAAGTGCGCATCGGCGGTAGCGAGCTCACATACGAATGCTATAAGCCGTATGAAGGTTTTGTCTGCAATGACATCCTCCAAACTTCGGAAGGACGCCAGATTCCGCAAATCGGTATCTTTCCCGCTGAATTCAAATATCCGGCGGTTCTGGAACAGGGCCGCGTCTGGATGACGGTGACACCAAACGAAATCGAGACGATGAAGGTACCCGTCGCGGAGGCTTTTGGGAGCGTCCTTACGTTTGGTCTTGGCCTTGGCTACTATGCTTATATGGTTTCGGAGAAAGACAACGTGGACAGCGTGACGATTGTGGAAATCAATGAGGACGTGATCCGTTTGTTTAAGCAGCATATTCTGCCCCAGTTCAAGCAGGCCGGGAAAATTCAGATCATTCATGCGGATGCTTTCGAGTTTGCCCGCACACGGTTGTCCCAGGATGCTTACGATTACGTGTTCACCGATTTATGGCATGACGTTTCCGATGGGATCGAATTGTATTTGAAGATGAAGCTCATTGAACAGCAGTATCCGGAGACAAGGTTCTCGTATTGGATCGAAAAGTCGATTCAATGTTATTTATAAGGCAAAGAAGAGAGGTGCGGCTTGCACCTCTCTTCTTCTATTATATTTATAAGTTCACGGCAACCTTCTCATGCACTTCGCTTATCACGTCTTCGTAAGTGATATTCAAGGCAATGGCTAGCTCTTTGAACAGGACGTTCTGAATTCCGAGCAACAGTTGATGATCCTGGTTGCCCAATTTCTTATGATTCAGCTCAGCTAGTTGTTTCTTACGCATCAACGTACTGGCGACTTGTACGATATCCTCCCGGTTGCCCGTTTTAACGATCGCAGTATAGCTGTGATGCCGTTCATTATTATTATCAATCCATTGGATGCCCGGTGCCTGAAACGAATCCAATATCGTCTTGGCCTCCTCCGGACCCATCAATTTCTGCATCAGCACCGACGCATTATCGACCGGAGTGCTAATTTTCAAGGTCTCGTTGCCGAGCGGATGCAGCTCATAATAAGACTTGGAAACGCCGGCTAGCGATTTGACGCAAACGTCGTCGATGCGGCAAACGCCATGCACCGAATAAATGATCAAATCCCCCTCATGAAACATGGTCGTGATCCCGCCTCTCTATTTTTGTCAACTAAGTTGACTATTATCAATATACCTGTTTTTCGACAAAATGTCAACCAAATTGACAATTTACGGATGCTTTTGTATAGTGTAGGGAAATAGGAACGTGAATGGAATGGAGGAACGGAGTGTACCTTGAATTCGAGGAATTGAATCTGATCGACCTGATCAGCGAACGCCATGTCCAGCTTCGCTCCATCTGCGAGCAGTTGTGGAACGACCGTCATGATATCTACATTTCCAATTCAGAGTGGTTTATTATGGCAAGGATTTATAAGAGAAATCCGACCATCTCTCAGGTGACCAGGCAGGTGGACATTTCACGGCAGGCTACCCACAAATTCATCAAGAGTTTGGAATCAAAAGGATGGGTCGAGATCACCAAAGCTCAGAACAATAAGAAGGAGAAATGTCTCAAATTAACGTCGCTAGGCGAGAGCAGTTATGAGAAGAACGCCTTGATTAAGGCATCGCTGGAGCAAAAAATCATGGATGCTCTCGGAGCCGATCAGGTCGCCTTGTTGAAACAGCTGCTCCAAGCGGATTGGGGTACCTTGAATGAGGCGTGAAAAACGGAGGAAGGAGGGGTACGCCCCCTCCTTCCTTTTTTTACATCCCAATAAACACGTTACGGCTGAAAGGGCCCCAATTGGCTCCGCCATACCCGGTCATGCCTTCCACACTGACGAAGCAAGGCAGAACGATATGAGTGACACCGGTCATTGCCCGCTCCCTGAATGTGATGACAAATCGTGTGTTCGTATTATCCGCTGCCGTAATCATCGCCGCTTCTGGCCTGATCGCGTTTGCCGCAGTCAGCGCCTCCCCCATCCCTAGGCTAGCCGCTCCGCCTGCTCCTTTATTACTGCGGATCCAATAGTTCGAGATCCGTGTTGCCGATCCAAAATCGGCTCGCTGATCGTATACCAGGAGAACTTGGTTGGCTGCGATTTGTCTCACCTCCGTTAACACGGGGTGAGGTACCATTTGCCGGGCTTCTTGATAGATGTACACGAGTTATCCTCCCACAGGAAAAATAGTCAAACACCTATTTCATCCTATGCTGGAGAAATCTCGCGGGTCCCCCGAAAAAAAGAATTTATGTGAAGCTTCTTAAACTTTGACTTAACGGAATTCCTCGATGAATTTCTGGGCCGCACTCGTGAGCGGCATATTCCGCATATTCATAATCCCCACTTGCGACGGCGGCAGTTCCACGTCCAGCCGGATTTCAAACAACGACCCTTCCTCCAGCTCCTTCGACACGAATTCCCGAGCTACATAGGAGACTCCCAGTCCTTTGCGGGCCAATTCGATCAGCAGATCGACACTGCCCACTTCGATTTCCGGCTTAAGCTCGTAACCGTACTCGTGGAACAACTCGGTGATCGCCATGCGAGCCCGGCTATTCCGCGAGAACAAGACGAGCGGATGCTCCAGCAGTGTATCCAGCGGGATCACTTTATCCTTGAGATCGGCGTACGCGCAGCCGGCCACGAAGCAATCTTGCAGTAGAATCCCTTCCCGCACCTCGATATGAGAATCAACGATCGGCATCCGGGCGACGCCAAGATCGATCTTCCCCTCCTTCAAGTAACCCATGATTTCCGGCGTCGTACCGTGAAGCAGCTGAATCCCAACGTCAGGATAGCGGTGGTGAAACTCTTCTATATACGGAAGCAAGTAATGCTTGAATAACGAGTCGCTGCCGCCGATCCGGAGCACACCGGTATCGAGGTTTTTGAGCTCAGCCATTTTTTTCTCCGCGAGGGAGATAAGAATTTGCGATTGCTCGATATAGGAGTACAAGAGCGCGCCTTCTTGCGTTAGAGACACCCCCTTGGAGTTACGGTAGAACAACGTGAGGCCAAAGCTCTCTTCCAGCTGCTTAATGGCATGGCTTACGCTCGGCTGCGTCAGAAACAAGGCATTGGCTGCCTGAGTCAGACTGCCGGTTTTGGCCGCCCAATAAAAGACTTTATATAATTCATAATTATTTGTCATAAATGCAGTCTATAGCTCCTGTCAAATATATTAATTTCACCTATGGCGATATTCGTATTATAGTGGAGTCAGTCAAAATAATCCATAGCTTAGAGATGGGATTTAGGCGGTTACCCCGGAATCAAGACCGAGGCGCCTCCCAAGAACACATAGATGAAAAGCTATGCCGAGAGGAGAGAACCTGGATGGATGCCAATACGTTTGTATTGTTTGGGGCAACCGGGGATTTGGCAAAACGCAAAATTTACCCTGCCCTGTTTAACTTGTTTTTGGATGGAAAGCTGCCGGATGTTTTTTCCGTGATTGGCTTGGGCCGCAGAGAATGGTCCGACGAGACCTTTAAGGCAAACATCGAGCGGTCTCTGCACAGCTTTTCGCGACGGGATGCCAGCAACGCGGAGGCCGTGAACCAATTCCTCGGCTTCTTCCGCTATCATGTGCTGAACGTCGACCGTAAAGAAGATTATCAAAGCCTGCTGCAACGGGTCGAGGAAGGCGAACGAACCGCAGGGATTGCCCCAAACCGATTGTTTTATTTGTCGGTAGGTCCGGAACTGTTCGAAACGATCGCCGCCCATATTCAGGATAGCGGGCTTGGCGATACGAAAGGCTGGAAACGCCTTGTGATCGAAAAACCGTTTGGCCGCGATTTGCAATCTGCTCGGGATTTCAACGCGCAGCTCAGCAAAGCTTTTACCGAAGAGGAAATTTTCCGCATCGACCACTACCTCGGCAAGCCGATGGTACAGAAGCTCCAGCTGCTGCAACAGACGAACCCGGTGCTTCAGGCTTCCTGGAACAAGCGTTATATTGCTAACGTGCAAATTACGGCCAGCGAAACGGTCGGCGTCGAAGAAAGAGCCGGCTATTACGATCATTCCGGCGCGTTGCGCGATATGTTCCAAAATCATATGCTGCAACTGTTGATGATGTTGGCCGGACACCTGCCAAAAGGCGATGATTCGGAGCAAGTGCGTAACAAGAAGAAACACGTCATGCAATCCTTAGAGCCGCTGCCGCGCCAGGACGTCGCAACCCAGGTGGTCCGCGGTCAGTATGCGAGCGGGTCGATTCAAGGGAAGCCGGTCGTTGGCTACAAGGACGAAGCCGGAATCCCGCAGGATTCCCATAACGACACGTTTATCGCTGCCAAGCTGCAAATCGAAGATGATTTCTGGCGGGGGATTCCGTTTTATATCCGCACCGGCAAACGTATGAAGGAGAAAGCGACGCGGATCGTCATTGAATTCCGGGAGCCGGTTAAGCAAATTGCTGCGTCCAACAACGGCGGCGCCCCGAACTTGCTGGTGTTCGAAATCAGCCCGAATGAAGGCATTTACCTGCGCCTGAATACGGAAGGCGAAGCGCAACAGCAGGATCTCACGAAGGTCCTGATCGGATCTCACAAGAGCGGTAGCGATGTGCCAGAGGCTTACGAGAACCTGATTTATGACGCGCTCCGCGGCGATTCTTCCTTCTTCGCCCATTGGGACGAAGTCGAGTTGTCCTGGAAATGGGTGCAGCCGATCCTTGACGCCTATGCGGCGAATGAGGTTCCATTACATGCCTACCCGGCAGGCAGTTTTGGTCCGAAGGCCGCGCATGAACTGTTGGCTAAAGACGGTTTCGAGTGGTGGTTCGATCAAGAAAGTGAAGCCGCATCTACAGAAGTTCAGACAGTTACACCGTCGGCGAAGGAAGCCTTGTCCATCAAATAACGGGGGATGAACGTGCTTTTCGCCCCGATATCTCAAATCTATATTTTACAAATTGGAGGGATTTGCGATGAAGTTTTTTGTAGACACAGCCAATCTGGAAGACATCAAAAAGGCCCATAAAATCGGCGTCTTGTCCGGGGTGACAACCAACCCTTCCCTGGTAGCCAAGGAAGGCGTCAAGTTCGAAGACCGCATCGCCGAAATCCTGCAAGCCGTTTCCGACGTGGAATCCGTTTCGGCTGAAGTGACACCGGATGCGCTCACGGCCGAAGAGATGATTGCCCAAGCGGACGAATTGATCAAAATCAATAACCATGACCCGCGCATCACGATTAAGCTTCCGATGACATTGGCAGGACTCGAAGCGACCAAGTACCTGGCTCAAAAAGGCGTCAAGACCAACGTTACCTTGATCTTCACGGTCAATCAGGCCCTGCTCGCCGCCCGCGCCGGTGCCACGTACGTATCGCCATTTCTCGGCCGCTTAGACGATATTTCAGAAGATGGCGTGCTATTGGTTGCAAAAATAGCGGAGTTGTTCCGGGTTCATGGCTTGGACACGCAAATCATCGCGGCCTCCGTTCGTCACCCGGACCACGTCACCCGCGTAGCGTTAGCTGGGGCGCATATCGCCACGATTCCGTTTGGCGTCATCGAGCAGCTGGCTAAACACCCGCTTACGGATCAAGGGCTAGAGAAGTTCGCTGCCGACTGGAAAAAATCCTTATAAGCGGTAATTCGAAAGTCGTCTTTTGAACTCGCATTTTAATTTATATAGTAAGAAAATATTCGCGGATAGGTTTGGAGGAAAATTCGAATGAAGAAACAACAAATTGGCGTCGTCGGCCTGGCCGTCATGGGCAAGAACCTCGCCTTAAATATCGAAAGCAACGGCTTCTCCGTTGCCTTGTACAACCGCTCTTCGGAGAAAACCAAAGAGCTGCTGGAGGAAGCGCCGGGTAAAAATTTCGTCGGCACCTACAACATTGAGGAATTCGTACAAGCGCTCGAAACGCCCCGTAAAATTTTGATTATGGTGAAAGCCGGCAAACCAACCGACGACACGATTAACCAGCTCGTCCCTTATCTCGAAAAGGGCGACATTTTGATCGACGGCGGGAACGCGCACTTCCCGGATACGCAGCGCAGAAATAAATTGCTGGAGTCCCAAGGCATCCGCTATATCGGCGCCGGCGTGTCCGGCGGCGAAGAAGGCGCGCTGAAGGGACCGGCGATCATGCCCGGCGGGCAACGCGACGCTTACGAGCTGGTTGAGCCGATTCTGACGGCCATTTCGGCCAAAGTAAACGGCGATCCCTGCTCCACCTACATCGGTCCGGACGGTGCTGGCCACTACGTGAAGATGGTTCATAACGGGATCGAATACGGCGATATGCAATTGATTGGCGAAGCCTACCAACTGTTGAAGGACGTGCTCGGACTTGGCGTGGACGAACTGCATGATATATTCACCGAGTGGAATAACGGCGAGCTGGACAGCTACCTGATCGAAATCACCGCCGACATCTTCGGCAAAAAAGATCCCGCCACCGGCCAACCGATGGTGGACGTCATTCTCGATGCCGCCGGCCAGAAAGGCACCGGCAAATGGACCAGCCAAAGCGCCCTTGATCTCGGCGTGCCGCTGTCCATCATCACCGAGTCGGTGTTCGCACGCTTCATCTCCGCGATGAAGGCAGAACGCGTTGCTGCGAGTAAACGACTGAGCGGTCCAGCCGCCACGCCGTACACCGGCGACAAACAAGCGTTCATCGAAGCCGTTCGCAAGGCGTTGTACGCCAGCAAAATCGCGTCGTACGCCCAAGGCTTCGCGCAGATGCGACTGGCTTCCGAGGAATACGGCTGGGACTTGAACTATGGCGCCATCGCCATGATCTTCCGCGGCGGCTGCATCATCCGCGCCCGCTTCCTGCAGAACATCAAGAACGCTTATGATCGCGATCCGGAGCTTAGAAACCTGCTGCTGGACGATTACTTCAAGGATGTTGTGGAGAACTATCAAGACGCCTGGAGACAAGTCATTGCCACCGCCGTCACCCGCGGCATTCCAGTACCGGCCTTCTCCTCCGCCCTGGCGTACTACGACAGCTATCGTTCCGAGCGGTTGCCGGCCAATCTGCTGCAAGCGCAGCGCGACTACTTCGGCGCTCATACGTTCGAACGCGTTGACCAGGAAGGAACGTTCCATTTTCAATGGTTCGATAAATAATATTGAAACAATAAGAAGCCGCGAGGATTCATCTCGCGGCTTCTTTATGCGTTTCTTTTATGGGTGAGGAATAAGCCCGGGATAAAGATAAGGATGAGGATGAGGGCTGAAACGAGAAATCCTGCGTGGTATCCTTTCAAACCATTTGCGATGGTTGGCTGTACCCCTTGGACCACCGTCGCTACCACAGTCGCGATCACGGCGGAACCAAAACTTGCGCCCAAGTTCTCAATGATGTTGATCCCAACGCCTGCTTCCGGGAGCTGATGATCGTCCAGTCCCGTATACGCGTCACTCGTCAACGGGAGATTAATCCCCCCAACGCTGGTCCCCCGAATAAATAGGACGAGGGATATCCAAACCATGCTGGTTCGATCGGTGATAAAAATCAGCGGAATGGACCCGATCAGCGAAAGAACCAGGCTGACCATGACCACGTATTTCGCGCCGATCCGATCGATCATTTTACCGATCAAAGGCCGGGTCACAAGCATTCCGACGCCTTGGGGAATTAACGCAAGCGCCGCTTCAATCGCCGTGAAGTGTCGGAAGTTTTGGAAGAACAAGGGCAAGATCAACATCGGCCCCATGATGGCCATATTCGCCAAAAATAATCCGACGCTGGATGCCAGATAATTTCGATGCGTAAACAAGTTTAGCGGAAGCACGGTTTGATTCCTTCTAAATCGGTTATAGGCGAGATACATGACAGCTAAGGCAAGGCCGATGCCCACCCAAATCAAGGTTTCGTGATTATGAAACGAAGCATGTTCCGCTGCTTTCGTAATTCCATAAATGAAAGCCGCACTCATCAGAGACAAACAAACGATCCCAAATCCATCCAGCTTACTCTCTTTGTTGAACGGTTCAAAGTCCGGGATCCGTCTGATCATCAGCGGTGCGGCAATGAGAACAACCAATACATTGATGAAGAAAATCCACTGCCATGATGCGCCCTGAACGATAAAGCCTCCGATGACAGGACCCAAAATTGGACCAAAGATCATCGGCGTGCTGACGATGGCCATCACTCTCCCCAAATAATTCGGACCCGCGGTTTTAACCAGAAGCGTGAACATCAGTGTAGTAATGATCCCGGCGCTAAATCCTTGCAGTAAGCGAAAAAAAATGAAACTGGAGATATTCCAGCTTAGGCCCACTAGAACGGATATGATGCCAAACGCAGCAACTGCTCCGATAAAGATCTTCTTTCCATTAAAATGGTTCATCAGCCAACCGGACACCGGGACCGCCATCGCAAGAGCCAGCACATAACCTGTAATGGCCCATTGAATGATATCCAATGTCGTATGAAAATCCTTGGTGAGGATGTCGATTGCAATATTCACCATCGTCGAGTCCAGCATAGGGGCAATGGCGCCAAGCGCAATCGCCCAGGTCGCTATCAGGATTTCTCTAGGCAGCTCTCTTTCTTTAGCTTTTGCTTTCTCCATGGGATTCTCCTTTCAGAAGTCAACGTGTATTTTGTTTCCTTGTCAACAAAATAGTAACGCAAATATGGTTTCCTTGTCAACCAAATAGTCGAAACAAAAAAGACAGCCCTTCAAAAAGAATGGGCTGCCTGTGATTTGCCATGTACTAGCACCTTTTGATTCCAACTCATTTATTTCAGATCGATCCCTTGCTTCTTGATCTCCGCGTCCAAATGCCGACTATACTGTTCCATAAAAATTAGCATTTGATCATATTGTTCCTCGGTGACCTGCTCAAATACAGATTGATCCCGCTCTTGAAACTCCTTATGCAGCTCCTCGTGAATGTCATAAATCTCTTGACCCTGCTCGGTCAGTTTAAAGTAGATCTCTTTCTTGTTGTCCGGCTTCTGGTAGCTTTCGATCAGGCCCTTCTCCATGAGCTTCTTCGTGAGCTTCGTAATCGCACCTTTCGTCATATAAAGTGATTCGGCAATTCGGGTTACGTTAGGATCCGCATGCTTTCCAATCGATTCAATACAATGGACTTCAGAAGGCTTAACCCCTTTCAGACGGTCTTCCATCTTCATCTTATTAAGCCAGACCATCTTGTTGAATACGTTTCTGAAATCCAGGATGACCTGCTCCTGCTTACTCATCGCCAATCCTCCCGCCCGTTGATGCATTACCCCTATTATAGTGAATTTCTGCTGGATGTTCCATTAGATTGACCCCCCATCGGTTCCACATCCGAAAGAAGGAACTCGGTCGACCGATGTCGAAGCCTACTTTAGCAAACTAGACCTGAGGTGATTTCCGCTTGACGATTCTTCAAAACGATTGGGCCCCGTTTCTGGAGCCCGAATTCGAGAAACCGTATTATTCGCAGCTGCGCCAGTTTCTGGCGAACGAATATCGCACCAAAACGATTTATCCCGATATGTATGATATTTTCAACGCATTGCATTATACCTCCTTCGCCGACACCAAGGTAGTGATCCTCGGCCAGGACCCTTATCACGGACCCGGACAGGCTCATGGGCTCAGCTTCTCCGTGAAGCCGGGTATCAAAGCCCCACCATCCCTGCAGAATATGTTCAAGGAGCTGCGGGACGATTTGGGTTGCCGTATTCCCAACAATGGATATCTGGTTCCATGGGCAAAGCAGGGCGTGTTGTTGCTCAACACGGTACTGACCGTGCAGGCCGATTCCCCCAATTCCCACAAGGGCATGGGCTGGGAGGTGTTCACCGACAAGGTGATCGAAACGCTGAACCAGAAGCGGGAACCGATCGTATTTCTACTTTGGGGCAGCCATGCGCAGAAAAAAGCGGCGCTGATCACCAACCGTGAGCATCATTTGATCAAGTCGCCACACCCCAGTCCGTTGTCCGCCCATCGGGGATTCTTGGGCAGCAAGCCCTTTTCGCGGGCTAATCAATTTTTACGCTCCAAAGGATGGGCTGAAATCGATTGGCAGCTTCCCGATCTAGCGGAGGGCTAAGATGAAGCATTTGGCCAATGGCCTGACCCTAAGCCGCATGGTCCTGTCTTGTATCATGATCTTCGTACTGAACCAACCCACGGTATTTATCATCATCTATACGATTGCCGGGATTACCGATGTGCTGGACGGAAGGATTGCGCGCCGAACGAATACGGCCAGCTCCATAGGGGCCAAGCTGGATTCAATGGCGGACCTGCTGATGTTCGGGGTGGTGACCTTCGCGCTCATCCGGTGGGCGGGAGAAGGAATGAGGTTCGTATGGCCGTATCTCGCCATTGCCATTGCCATTCGAGTGGCATCCGCAGGTTATGCTGTCTGTAAATTTCGCACCGTTGCGATGATCCATACCTGGGGCAATAAAATCACCGGGTTGCTCGTTTTCGCCGCCCCTTGGCTCATGCTCGCGAAGGGCAACCATCCGTGGATTCTTATCGTTTTGTGCATCGTCTCTGCGGCGAGCGCCACGGAAGAACTGCTGATTCACCTGACCTCGAGGGAGCTTGACCTAAACCGCAAAAGCTGGTTTTGAGCGGGGACGGCTACGGGCAAGCAAAGCCAGATTGAGGATATCGCGCAGTTAATTCAGCGTTTCCATGCCTTCGGCCAGGGAGAGCAGCTTGCCCACCGTTTTCCAGTTGCGCACCGTAGCATAGGCATCCAATTTCTGCAGGTTCGCCGCCAGCTTGGAATTCCGAACGCTTTCTTTAAACAACAAGTAAACCTCCCTGCCCGATGTGCGAAACAGCTCCTGTTCGTTGGCATAGGCCGCAAAGCGCTTCAGCGCTTCGGCGGTCGGCTCGCTCCGCAAAAAGGCAACATACAGGCACTCCCCTGTCGATGCCGCTTCCGCCGCAGCGATCTCTTCTGGCGTGAACGGACAACCTTCCGCCGTCGCTCGCAATTCTGACGCCGTGCGAAGCACGACCGGGATATCCAGGCCAAAATCCCGGCGGATCACTTCCTCCATCCGCAAGCCCAGCGCCCCTTCTTCTTCCGAAGCAAACAGGATATTGCCGCTTTGGATATAGGTCTGTACCTCGCTAAACCCCTGTTCGGTTAGTGAACGCTTGAGCTCCGCCATTTTGATGATATTTTTGCCGCCGACGTTAATGCCCCGCAGCAGCGCGATATGGATGGTCATGATCATCGCCTCCTATTTATTGGTCTTGAAGTGCGGACGCCTCTCGGTGCCCTCTTCTCATCAGTATAAAACTATACAGACAGCCGGTTAGCGACAGTCCGGTCATAATCCAATAAAGGGCACGGCCTCCCCAATGGTCAAAGACGAACCCGCCCGCAAACGAAGCGACAATCCCCGAAATCCCAAAGAACACAATCGCCAAAATCGTCTGCCCCGTAGCACGCCAGGCCTCCGGCACGATCGAATACAATTGCTGCATCGCCGCGGTATAAAAAAACACGAAGGTCACCCCTTGAAGCAGTTGCAGCAAAACAATCATCCCTGCCTGATCCGCGATGGCAGTCAACCCGAAGCGCAGCACGTAAAACACGCCTGCCAAAGCAATCAGCTTCAACTCGTTTCCCCGTTTAAGAAACCGGTGAACCACGGCGAAACCTAAAAACTCCACCATCGTCATGACAAACCAGGTTGTTCCGACAAGCGAAAAACTCCCGCCCAAATCCCGGATATAAATCCCGATATACGTGTCGTTGATGCGATGCGGCAGCGCTAGTAGGAAGATCAGCAACAGGAAGGATACCGTCGTTCGTTGTCCCAAAAAAGCTTTGAGCTCGCCAAGTTTCAATGGTTTCGTGCTTGCCTCCACATCCTCCAGCGTAAATCCGATGAGCCAGGTGGTCACGCCGTATCCGAGAAATACCCAGGCAAAGCCGGATGGACCCGTCCAATCCGTCAATTGACCGATGGCAAACGAAGCCGTCGCATACCCGAGCGCTCCGAACATCTTAATCGAACCATAGTTCACCTTCCGTCTTAACGCGGATTGAAAGTTCAAGCTTTCCACCAGCGAGTCGGTTGGCATAAAGAAGAAATACATCAACCCGACCAAGGGAACGAGCGCCCAGGGAGAAACCGCCCGAAACAACACAAAACCGACGACGGCCGAGATCGCCAGCGTCAGCAGTAGGATCTGGGTGATCGATTTTTCCCGGTCGCTGACCACGCCCCAAAACGGCTGGGAGAATAACCCGATGAACCCGCCCGTCCCGATCATCAGTCCGATCTCCGTCTCGGGAAGTCCGAGATTGGACAGATACACCGGAAGGAAGGACAGAAAGATCGCGAACAGTGAAAAATAACTGAAATTGAATAAACGTAGCTTGAACATGAGACTTTCATCCATTCCCTTCTATGGCGGAAGAGCCGCACCTTGAGTTAGCGGCACTCCATTTTACTATACACTAACCCTAAGTCCTAAACCTAGGCTCGTCCAAAACGGAGATTCCGGTAACCGACGCCCAGGCGCCGCATACGGTATAGGAAAACCGCCTACACGAAAGGGGAACGTTCCATTGTTTAATTATAATTACCGGCAATGCCCCGCAGAGCACTATCCTTATACCGTTCAGCCCGGAGACACGCTGAACTTGATTGCCTTTCGACTGGAATCCAGCGTGATGCGTATCCTTACCGCGAATCCTGGACTTGACCCAAACAACCTGCAAATCGGCCAGGTCATCTGCATTCCCTCCTGCCCGCCGAATCATGTCTCCCGGATCATTAAGCGCGGCGATACGTTGTATCAGATTGCTCAAGATTACGGCGTCAGCGTCGCCAGTATCCTGGAAGCGAACCCGGGAGTAGACCCGAACTCGCTACGGGTGGGACAACGGCTCTGCATCCCGCAGTTTGGCGGCGCTCCCGACGTGACCGGCCTGCGGGAAACGATCACCGCAATGCAAAGCGACATTAATATGCTAAAAGCGGATAACAACGTACAGCAAACCCATGAAAGCAACTATGGATCGTCCACACAGACAACCCGTGTCACTAGTGTGACCCCCCGCGAAATTCGGTTCGAGGTCGTGCCGATGACGTTTGCCGGCGCTTTCCGCGGTCACTTCACCGCCGGACGGCGTTACCCTTACTACCAGGATGCCTCCATGGGCGGGAGACGCACGATCACCGTCAAAGATAATTTTGGGGTGTGGCATTCCTTCAATTATAGGGAACAGACACCCCAAGCCTGAGGTAGAGAAATCAGGGCAAAAAAGGCGGAGCCCAAATATTCATCCAGGTTCCGCCTTTCCCGTATATTTATCCTTCTCGATTTAACGTCCGCTTCAAGAACTCTCTCGTTCGCTCCTGTTTCGGATCATTGAAGATTTGATCCGGCGTCCCCTCTTCGGCAATAACGCCTTGATCCATAAACACGACGCGGTCCGACACCTCTCTGGCGAATTCCATCTCATGGGTCACGACGATCATGGTGAGCCCCGAATAAGCCAATTCCTTCATGACCTTGAGCACCTCGCCCACCATCTCGGGATCCAGCGCCGAGGTCGGCTCGTCGAACAGCAGCACGTCCGGGTCCATGGATAAAGCGCGGGCGATGGCCACCCGCTGCTTTTGCCCGCCGGAGAGCTGCTTTGGCTTCGCATGAATGTATTGCTCCATCCCCACGTTCCGCAAATATTTCATCGCGGTCTCGGTCGCCTCTTCCTTGGAGCGCTTCAGCACCTTAACTTGTCCCACGACGCAGTTGCTGAGCGCATCATGATTGTTGAACAGGTTGAACTGCTGAAAGACCATTCCTAAATGCCGGCGGTACGACGAGACCTTATGCGCATCATCGAGGATGTTGTTGCCGTTGTAAATAATCTCCCCGCCGCTGGGCTTCTCCAGCAGATTAATGCACCGGAGCAGCGTCGACTTGCCGGAGCCGGAGGAGCCGATGATGCTGACGACCTCCCCTTTACTGACCGACAGATTGATATCTTTGAGCACCTCGTTAGCGCCGAAAAATTTGCTCAAATGCCGAATTTCGATGACCTTTTCCATCTTCACTCCTGCTTTCTGCTAGCGCTGCAGCGTATAGCTTTCGGGGCCGTCCAGCCTTTTCTCGATACGCTGTAATATCTTCGTTACGGTCAACGTCATGACCAAATACAAAATACTTGCAACAAAAAACGATTCGAAGAACCGGAAGTTGTTGCCGGCGATCGATTTGGTCATAAAGAACAGTTCCGATACGGAAATGACGTTTAAAACCGAGGTATCTTTGATGTTGATGATAAACTGATTGCCCGTTGCCGGCAAAATATGGCGGATGACCTGCGGCAGCACCACGTTCCGCATCGTCTGCCAATGGGTCATCCCGATCGCATGAGCGGCTTCGAACTGCCCTTTGTCTACCGAATAAACGCCGCCCCGGACGATTTCGGCCATATAGGCCCCCGTATTGATCGAGACGATAAAAATCGCCGCGAACGTCCGGTCCATATCATAGTTGAACAGCAGGGACGACCCGTAGAAAATCGCCATGGCCTGGACGATCATCGGCGTGCCCCGGAAGCATTCGATGTACACGGTGAGCAAACCGTTTACGATCTTGAACAGCAGCCGTTTGAAGCCGCGCTCCGGCAGCGGAACCGTGCGGATCACGCCGGCCAGGAGGCCGATCGCCGCGCCGACCATCGTGCCGATCAAAGAGATATATAAAGTTACCGCCGCTCCGCGCAGGAACATGGGCCAGTTTTCGGAGACGATTCGAATAATCCACTCGTAAGTCATTTTGTTTCCTCCCGCAAGATCACCATAAAACCGACTGCAGTCCCGCTGCAGCCGGCTTTATGATCACCGTGCTTTATTTAGTTCGCTGCAGGTTGATTCTTGATGGCGTCGTTCATGATTGCGGCCCGCTCGTCTTCGGAGATGCCAGCCAGGATCTCATTAATTTTCTCCGTCAGGTCGCTGCCTTTCTCCAATCCAACGGCGATAGCAGTGTCATCATCCGAGGTGGTGAAGCCTTCCGTGAATTCAACATAAGCGAAATTCTCGTTAGCTGCCGCGGCGCTGACGCCTTCCGGAAGCTCCGAGACGTAACCGTCAATGGCCCCCGATTCCAGGGCGACGCGCATCGCCGGGAAATCGTCCATGGCCGGTTGCTTATTGACTCCGTTAATTTGGTCGATAACCGAGTAATGGAATGTATTCAACTGAGCCGTGATTTTCGCGCCGCTGAAATCCTGGATCGAGGTAGCTCCCTCATAGGAGCCCCCTTTCTTCACCACCATAACGAGGTTCGATTTATAATAGTTATCCGAGAAATCTATCGATTCCTTGCGTTCCGCCGTCGGAGACATCCCCGCGATAATGGCGTCGATCTTGCCGGACGTCAGCGCCGGAACCAGACCATTCCATTCCGTCTTCACGATGACCAGCTTCTTGCCGAGGCCGTCCGCGATTTTCTTGGCGATTTCCACGTCGTAGCCGCCTGCGTATTCCGCGCTGCCGTCAATCGGAACCCCGCCGTTGGCCTCACCGTTTTGCGTCCAGTTAAACGGGGCATAACCCGCTTCAAGCCCTACTTTAAACGTATTGTCGTCTTTGCTGCCAGAGTTGCAGCCCGCCAGGACAAGCATTGCCGACAGCAGCATCAGGATGGATAAAGACCAAGTTTTTCTCATTTTTCTTCACTCTCCATACAAATAATAGATGAATAACAGAAACAAAAAAACGGCTTCGGGTATACTCCGAGGCCGTTTGATGGGTTCATTTCCGTCCTGACACCCACTTCTCCCCTCGACGAGATAGCGCAACTTGATAGATCGGGTAATCTACCAAGACAGTCCTGCAGTTCTTAACTGCAGACCCAGCAGCATACAGTGAGCCTGTATCCCGCTTCGGCGACATTTCCTTCTTCCCGGCTTCTTCGCTTGCTCAAGCTCCTCCGAAAACTGTTAAATATCGCGCCTCTACCTCACCATGAAGAACGTGAGGTCTGATTCAATTGTGTTTGTAGGATACAATATCAACTCTATTCTGTCAAACTAACATAGGATGGGAATCATAGGAAAGGAGCGCTTGTTTGACAGTCAAGGGATCATCGTTTATCATCTAATTAAATAATCATCTAATTAGATTTATGGCTAATTCACAATTCATGAGGAGGTACCAATATGACCACCCCACGCACGCTTTTGCCGGAGAACGTCCTCCGCAACTTTTTCACAAATTCAGGGAGACTCAAGAACCTACCAGCCCAGCTCAAGAAGAAATTAATCGTTCTGGAGCATTTGGTTTCCGGTCTCGAGCACGGACGAAACTACACCGAACCTGAAATTAATGCGTACATCCAGCAATTTGACGAGGATTACGCCACGATTCGCCGCGAATGGATCATCCACCGGTTCATGAGCCGGGAGCTGGAGGTCTATACCTTGAACCCGCCGGAGCAATGGTCCAGATGGGATGCGCTGTCTTAGGCATGACGTTTTTTTTCCAGAAGAAAAGGGAATAACCAATAGGGTATACCTATGCTAAGGGGGATTCCCTGATGAAGTTGACGCCGGAGCAGCGCATTCAGCTGCATGAGTTCAACAATCTGACCAAAACGTTAAGCTTCAATATGTACGATGTTTGCTACACCCGGACCAAAGAGGAACGCGAAGCTTATATCGCCTATATCGACGACCAGTACAATTCCGACCGCCTGACGAAAATCCTCAGCACCGTTTCCGAAATTATCGGCGCTCATATTTTGAATATCGCGAACCAGGATTACGTTCCGCAGGGAGCCAGCGTGACCATGTTGATTTCCGAAGGCCCCGTAGTGGAGGTGCCCACCGAGTCGTTTGACGAATCGCCCGGGCCGCTGCCGGACTCCGTCGTAATGCAGCTCGACAAAAGCCATATCACCGTGCACACGTACCCCGAATACGATCCGAACGAAAGCATCAGCACGTTCCGTGCCGACATCGACGTGTCGACCTGCGGGGAGATCTCGCCGTTAAAGGCGCTGAATTACTTGATCCACTCCTTCGAAGCGGACATTATGACGATCGATTACCGGGTTCGCGGATTTACCCGGGACATCAACGGCCACAAGCTGTTCATCGACCATGACATCAGTTCGATCCAGAACTACATTCCCGACGAAGTAATCGAGCAATATCAGATGATCGACGTCAATGTGTACCCGGAGCATATTTTCCATACGAAGTGCAAGCTGAAGCAGTTTGACCTCAACAACTATTTGTTCGGGTATACAAAGGACGAGCTGACCCCCGAGGAGCAGAAGAAGATTACCGCGATGCTCGTGACCGAGATGGATGAAATCTTCTATGGCAAAAATATCGCCTCCGGATCCCTGGAGGACAGCTAAAAGAAGTAAAGCAGCCCTCGCCGCAATTCGGCTGGGGCTGCTTTGTGATTTCATAGCGAATCTCGGGCGTATTGTTACTTTACTCGTTTAACGCCGCCTTCAAGGCATCGAGATTCTGGCGCATCAGCGACAGATAGTCTTCCCCAGCCGTCTCGTCTTCGGCCGTTAGCCCTTCGATCGGGTTAAGCACGGCCGTCTTCGCCCCGATTTCCCGGGCAATCGTTTCGGCTACTTTGGAAGAGACCAGCGTCTCGAAGAAAATCGTCTTCACTTGATGCTCCTTGGCGAACTTCACGATCTCCGTCATCTGCTCTGCCGACGGCTCCTGATCAGGGGCCAAGCCGGCAATCGGCACCTGGGTCAGGCCATACTCCCGGGCCAAGTAACCAAATGCGGCATGCTGCGTGATAAAGTCCTTACGTTTGGCGTTCGCCAATCCCTCGACAAACTCCTGATTCAGCTGTTCGAGCTGGTCGGCGTAAGCGTCCGCGTTTTGCTTGTAGTCGGCAGCATGCTCGGGGTCCGCCTGAGCCAAGGCAGCCTCGATGCGACGGACCTCCTGGACCGCTAACGCCGGAGACAACCAAACATGAGGATCCAGCCCGCCGTGGTCGTGGTCGTGGTCGTGGTCATGGTCGTGATTGTGAGCTGCTTCCCCTGAGTCGGCCTCGGACTCCGCGGCATGCTCATCTCCGTCGGCCTGTTCCTCTTCCTGCCCGTGCTCCTCCTCTTCTCCGCCTTCCATCAAGGTGATCCCCTCGCTGGCTTCTACGATTTCCGGCTTGCCGCTGGCGGACGATGCCTCTACCTGTTCCAGCCAACTTTCCATCCCGGCCCCGTTCACGATCAGCAGATCGGATTCAGCCAGCTTCCGGATATCCTGGGGGCTAGGCTCCCAGTCATGAGGTTCCATGCCACCGGGAACCAGCAGTTCGACCGTCGCAAAATCGCCGGCGACTTGTTTCGTAAATTCGTAGATCGGGTAAAAGCTCGTTTGGATCCGTAATGGATGTTCCCCGTTTACCGTTCCTCCGCTGCCTGCCGCATACCCTGCGGCATTCGTTGAATTAGCCGCATTTCCACCGGCCTGTTGTCCGCCCCCGCCGCAACCGGCGATCGTCAGCACCAAGCTCAGGCCGACCGCGGCGGCGGCCCGTTTCGCAATTCGCAAATTCATCCTCATCTCTCTCCCTTATTCCATCGTTAATCTCTCGCCGTCCTTGGACGGCAACGTCATACTTTCCTCTGTGTCCCGCGCAGTCCGCTTCGCGCTACGGCCGCTCCTTCGGACGACCCGGCCTCGGACCTTCTGCCCCGCGATGCCGATCAATAGAATCAGCAGCAAAATCAACGCGATCGTCCCGCCGGGCGGCATATCCAGGTAATATGAAGCGGTTAACCCGCTGAAAATCCCCGTCAGGCCTGCGGCGACCGAAATGGCAATCGCTGCGGCAAACCCGCGGGCCAGCCGCAGCGCAAGCGATGCCGGCAGGACGATCAGCGAGGACACCAGCAGCACGCCGACGACCGGGATCGCCGCCGCCACTGCCATCCCGGTAAACACCGCGAAGGAGAACGACAGCCACTTCACCGAAACCCCGCCGATTCGGGCGGTTTCTTCGTCAAAGGTCAGGCTGTACAGCGGTCTCCGCAGCACGGCGAAATACGCGGCACCAACCAAGGCAACGCCGGCCATCAACGCCAGCTGGGTGTCGCTCACCGCTACGATTGAGCCGAACAAGTACGCGCTGAAACTTTGGCTCAGGCTGCTACGCAAGCTCATCAGCACGACGGCGAGCGCCAAGCCCGAGGTCATGACGATGGCGACCGGCATCTCGCTGTATGCCCGGTAGCTCTGGCGCAACTGCTCGATCAGCAGTCCGCCAAGGATGGCGGCGGCGAAGCCCGCGACGGCCGGGTTCCACCCCAGCACGGCTCCCAGGGCCACGCCGGCCAGCGAGACGTGGGACAACGTATCGGCCAGCAGCGCCTGGCGCCGCAGCATCAGGTAGACGCCGATCACCGGAGCGATGCTTCCGATCAAAGCGCCTGCCCAAAACGCACGCTGCATGAATGCGTAGTCAAACATTGCCATTCCTCACTTTCCTGTTGCTCCAGGGAAATCAGGCGGTCCAGATACGCCTCCGCCTCCTCCGGGCCGTGAGTTACCATGATGACCGTCAGGCCATGCTGGTCCGCCATATGCCGCAGCAGCCGATAAAATCCTTGCCGACTTTGCCGGTCCATGCCCGTCGTCGGTTCGTCCAGAACCAGCACCCGGGGTTGCCCGGCCAAGGCCCGGGCGATGCAGATGCGCTGTTTTTGTCCGCCCGACAGTTCCCCAATTCTTCGGTGGCGGTGCTCCCACATCCCCACCTGCTTCAAGCTGCGTTCGACGAGCTGCCGCTCCTCCGCGCCAAACCGCCGAAACAGGCCGAGCCGGGGATAACACCCCGACTTCACCAGCTCCAGTACCCGGCTTGGAAACCCGCTGTTAAACGCGGCAACTTGCTGCGGGACGTAACCCACGTTCAGCCGTCCGTCGATCAGCGCTTCTTCGTTGATTCGCACGCTCCCGCTCCACGGTTTCAGTAGACCAAGCAGCAGCTTAAGCAGCGTCGTTTTGGCCGCGCCGTTCGGCCCGGTAATACCAATAAACTCGCCAACCCCGATTTCGAGAGACACTCCGTCGATCACCGGCTTTGTACTATAACCAAACACGACGTTTTCCATCGTTGATAAAATCATGGTACCTCTCTTCTTTAAAGCGTAATTATTACGATTAACAAAGACGACAAATCGCCCCTCAACGGTTCGAGGCTTTATTAACGCGTCTCCCGATGAATCGTATATTTGCGCAGCCGCGGTGAATACTTCCGCAGCTCCAGCCGCTCGGGGTGCGTCTTCTTATTCTTTGTCGTCGTATAGTTGCGATCTCCGCACTCCGTGCAGGCCAGCGTAACCACTACTCGCATGTCTTCCCCTCCTTGTCTTTGGCATTTATCCGGCGTCGGCCGATTCTTCCGCCGAAATCCACGGCAGCGGATTCGGGAAGGCCGCCCAGTCCAACTGCATTTCATCGTCGCTTAACAGGCAAGCGTCGAGCTCCCGTTCGATCCCGGAGCGGTCCATTTCGATCCCGATAAACACCAGTTCGTTGATCCGGTCGCCCCAAGCCTCGTCCCACCTGCGCCGCAATTCGGGCTCTTCGGCAAAGAGCTCCTCCCGCTGCCAATCGGGCAGCGAGGCCAGCCAATAACCAGCCGGACCAAATTGGATCGACGGCCCTGCCTGACTTAAATTCGCCGCCATGTCCGCATCCGTCGCGATCCAAGCCAAACCTTTGGCCCGCACCACTTCCTCCGGCCATTCGCTCATAAATCGCGCCAACCGCTCCGGGTGGAACGGCCGTCTCCGCCGGTACACGAACGAACCGATGCCGTATTCCTCCGTCTCCGGCGTATGGCTTTCCTGCTGCAGCTCCTGGATCCAACCGGCCGACTGGCTGGCTTGTTCGAAATCGAACAACCCCGTATTCAGGATTTCCTGCGGTTCCACGCGACCCATGGTTGAGCGAATCAGCTTGGCGGTAGGCTGCAGCTTGCGCAAAACTCCTTCCAGCTCGATCAGCTCTTTCTCGTCAACCAGGTCGCATTTGTTCAGAATCAGGATGTCGCACGTCTCGATTTGGTCGATCAACAGATCGACGACGTCGCGGGTATCCCCCTCCCCCGCTTGCTGCCCGCGTTCCAGGAGTGTATCGCCGGAGGAAAAGTCATGCCAGAACCGGTAAGCGTCCACCACCGTCACCAGGCAGTCCAACTTGGCGATCTTCGTCAAATCGATTCCCGACTCCTCATCCGCATAAGTAAACGTTTGGGCGATCGGCACCGGTTCGCTGATGCCCGTCGACTCAATCAATATGTAATCGAATCGCCCCTCTGCCGCCAGCATCTGAACCTCTTTCAGCAAATCATCGCGAAGCGTGCAGCAGATACAGCCGTTCGACAACTCCACCAGCCTCTCCTCCGTGCGTGAGAGGCTTCCGCCGGCGCTGATCAACTCCGCGTCGATGTTTATCTCGCTCATGTCATTCACGATCACCGCTACCTTCAGGCCCTGGCGATTGCTCAGGACATGGTTGAGCAACGTCGTTTTGCCCGAACCCAAATATCCGCATAGCACCGTAACCGGAACTTTGCGCGTTGGTTGTTCATTCAATTGGTTTCATCCCCTTTCTTGATCAAGGCCGAACATCTCATCCGTCACATCTTTAGCTTATTCGTAATTATTACGATTAATAATCCATACTATATCTTCCTTCGTTGGGCTTTGTCAACTGTTAATGCGTCTATCCGGACTAATCTATTAGCCCGGTTCTGAATTACCATGGAAAATAATAGATATGATACTGCGTTGGTTACCTAAAATGCCCATAAGGAGTTTGCCATGCATAAACATGCTCTCACCCGGATGCTGCCGATTCTTGTGCCGGCCGCTTTCGCGCTCGCCTGCCTGACGGTCATGTACCCGTCCTTGATTCGGCAGGTCCCGCTCGACGAGCTGCAAACGTTCAAAATCAACTTTCTCGGCATCTTCCTGGAGGCCCTGCCTTTCGTGCTGGTCGGAGCGTTGCTCTCCTCGCTGCTGCATCTGTTCGTCTCCGAGAACACGCTGCGCCGCTTCATGCCGAAGCATCCCGTTCCAGGTATCCTGTTCGCCTGCCTGCTCGGGTTGATCTTCCCGGTATGTGAATGCGGGATGATTCCCCTTATCCGCCGGATGATTCAGAAAGGAATGCCCGTTTACATCGCTGTCGTCTTTATTTTGTCCGGGCCGATCCTGAATCCGGTCGTGTTCGGAGCGACCTACATGGCCTTCCTCCTGTACCCCGAGATGGTGTACGCCCGGATGGGACTGGCCTTCGCCGTCGCTGCCGCCATCGGGGCGATCGTCTACCTGACCTGGAAGGACAATCCCTTAAAGCATGCCCTGTCCGCCGGTGCGGACGCGGGAAGCGAACCCCATTCCCCCGCGCATGGGGGCGGCAAGCTGGCCGCCGTTTTCGTGCATGCCTCAGACGAAGTGTTCGAGATGGGCAAATATTTGCTGATCGGCTGCATTCTGACCGCAGGCATCCAATCGTTCGTCGCCCATGAACAGCTCGCGGATATCGGCGGCGGCCCGGTCAGCAGCTACCTCTTCATGATGGGTTTCGCGTTCCTGCTGTCGCTTTGCTCGACGTCCGACGCGTTCGTGGCTTCCGCCTTTTTGCCGACCTTCTCCGGCGGTTCGCTGCTTGCTTTTCTTGTATTCGGGCCGATGCTTGATTTCAAAAACCTGCTGATGCTGCTCTCCGTGTTCCGCACGAAATTCGTCCTGTACATCTCTTTCCTGATCTTTACCCTCGTGTTCACGGGGGCGGCGTTAACCGGCACGCTTTGGCTGAATCCGTAGCCTTGGAGACACACCCCCATCTCGATCGATCGCACCTGAAAGGAGGTTGTTAGCTGCATGAACCATCCTCGACTCATTCGCCGGCATTATTTGGCCAGATCGCTGATCCTGCTTGGATTGGCTCTGTTCATCGCCCATCTGGCCCGGTCGGGAGCCCTGCATTATTATATCGGCCCCCGCATGGAGCCGTTGATTCGATTCTGCCCGATTCCGCTCGCCGTCATGGCGGTATGTCTTGCCTACCAGGCGCTGTTCCAGCCGTCTTCCGCCCTCTGCGACTGCGAGCGCCCGCTTTCCGTATCCAGATGGAAGAACGGAACGGTATACGGCTTATTTCTGCTCCCGCTGCTACTCGGGACCTTGCTTCCCAATCAGGCCCTCGGCAGCTCAGCGGCAGCCAAAAAAGGGATGAGCCTAACCTCTCCCCTGCTCGCCTCTGAACGGTTGGAAGAACTCTTCCGGGCGCCAGATCCCTATAACGTTGAATTCGCGGAATTGGCCAAACGGCTTTACCCGCAGGCTGTCGTCGAGGTGAAACCGGAAATCTTCTCCGAAACGATCGGGGCGATCGAATTGTTTGCGGAAGAATTCCGCGGCAAAAAAGTCAAGCTGAGCGGATTCGTTTACCAGGAACCGGGGCGCCAGGACGGGCAAGGCAACGCGGGGGAACTGATCCTCGGGCGGTTTCTCGTCCTGTGCTGTACCGCGGATTCGGCCCCGTTTGGCCTTGTAGTGACTTCTGATCAACCGCTCGAAGGATTAGCTAAAGATACTTGGCTTGAAGTAGAAGGAGTCATCGAACCGCAAATTCGCCAGGGTAAAGCGATCATTACCGTTAAGGCGGAGCGTATTTGGGAAATTCCAAGGCCCCAAACGCCCTACGTCTACCCAAGCGAGGATTCGGTGAAAGCGTGGGAGAACCTGTCGGAGGCGGAACCGGCAAAATAACCGGCGGATAACGAGGCCTGGAGGAGAGGACAAAGTTTAGCGGACATAAGCATCTACGCCGTTTTCTTCCGGGCTTGGAGTACCGCTGCGAACCACCTCCACGTAAACGCGGTTCGGCACGCAGATGATCGTTTCCCCGGGCCGGGAGATGAAGCCCATCTGCATGGAGATTTTTTTCGGACAATCGGCATAGACCATTTGGATTCCCCCGTCAAAAACTTTTAAGGTATTGTGGCCGTATTCGCTGTGGATCTCGATCGTCTCCTCCCCACCGCCAAGGGGCACGCTGCGGAACGATTCGCCGTCTACTTTGATTTCGGCGCGAAGCGTGGCCGGATCAACCGTCTCTCGGCTCTCCAACGCCTGGCGCAGGAGGAGCCACGCCGAACCCAACAATACCAGAAACACGATCAGCAGAACGTCGCCCCGCTTCATTTTAAGCATATTCATCCATCCTGTCCTATGCATTAAACGTAATGTTTACGAATAAGTATATCTTAAAAACTAGTCTTTTCTTTGTCAATGACCCATTCCGAAAGGAGTAATTTGCCCGATGAATATGGCGATGAAAATACCGGTAGTCGTCCTCAGCGGATTTCTAGGCAGCGGCAAAACAACCCTGCTGATCAAGCTGCTGGAGGAGGCGGCCGCACGTGGGCTTAAGCCTGGTGTTCTAATGAACGAGTTGGGCAAAAGGGATATTGACGGTGAGCTGGTCTCCCGCTCGACTTCTACCCGATTTCCGTTGGAGAAGATGCTGGACGGCTGCATCTGTTGTACCAAAAAAGACGAAATCCAAGCGGCCCTGACCGGTCTGCTTCAACAGGACCCCGACCTGCTGTTACTGGAGCTCACCGGGGTGGCGAACCCTGAGGAAATCGTCGAACAGTTGGCCGAGCCCGGTCTTCTGTCCAAGCTGTACCTTCACCGTGTCATCACCCTCGTCGATGCTGAACATGCCTTGGAGTATAACAGTCTCTTCGCTTCGGACAAACAACTCGTTCGTACGCTGCGCAGCCAGCTGTCCGCCGCCGATGATCTGATCATTAACAAGACCGATCTCATCCCGCCGGTTCACAGCGGCAAAGTCACCGAAATGGTCCGCAAATATAATGCCGAGGGCCAGGTTCATTACGCCGTCAACGCCAATATCCCACTCGCCTCCCTCTTCTCGACGATCCGACCGGTATCGCGCCGCTTACCGCAGGTTACCGCTGCCGCAGGGAGTTCCTCGCGGGGAAGCCGTTCCCCGTTTCAGATCGTCCAGCCGCACCAGCACCTACCGGCTACTCCCACTTCAGCGTCCGGTGGGGAGGCTCCCACCTCCTACAGCCGCATCAACACCATCAGTTTGCCGATCCGCGAACCGTTGCAAATCCCCGCATCCAAGCTGGAGCGTTTCATCAAGAAGTGGAGCCCCGGCCTGCTTCGGGCCAAAGGTTACGTGCGTTTCTCCCAACCGAAGAAATCAGCCTACCTGATGCAATACTCCGGCAAGCGGTTCAACTGGGAAGCGATGGATTATGACGGACCGCTGTATCTCGTGCTGATCGGTTATCGTCTTCCCGAGCCATTGATCGCCGAGGAATGGGCAATGCTCCGTTGATTGTTGCAGCCTCTATATGACCGATGTCGCATCATCACCTAAACATTTCCAGATACAATAGAGAGGATATCGAAATCGGTCGAATGGGAGGGTACGTGATGAGCACACTCATCGTTTATGCAGGAAAATACGGCACAACGGAAAAGTGCGTCAAAACCTTGGCAACCAAGATCAACGACCCCGTGGAAATCCTTAATTTACGGCAGGAAGCCGTCCCCGATCTGACAGAGTTCGACAGCGTCATCGTTGGAGGATCGATTTACTTTGGTCAACTTCAGCAGGCCTGCCGGCAATTTTGCCGCGATCATTCCACCGAACTCATGCGAAAGAAGTTAGGCTTGTTTATCTGCTGCGGAACCTTTGAGAAAACCGAAGACTTCCTAGACGCCTCCTTTCCGGCGGACCTGCTGGAGCACGCTACGGTCAAAGCCGGATTCGGCGGCGAACTCAGCCTCAAACAAATGAGTCTGTTCGACCGGTTCGTGGCAAGAATGGTCTCGCGTGCAGCACGAAAGGAAGGGCGGGCGCTTCCAGCGATCCGCTGGGATGAAGTCGAGCAATTCTCAGCGGCGATCAATCGGCAGGTAGTGTAAGACTATAACGCCGATGCAAGATGCAAAAAGGCCGTTCCTCCACGTCATGGTACGACGCGGGGAACGGCCTCTTTATTAGCCTGTTATTTTTGATTTTGGCTGACGACGAGATTCACGAGAATATCAAGCTGTTTCTCCAGATTCAGTCCGTCCACCATCCAGAACTCTTTATAGTTCAGCAGATACACGTGGTTTTTTTGAACCGCGGGGATATTTTTCCACACCGGTCCATTCATCACTTCTTCAGCACGTTCCTTCCCGCCGTCCGGCTCATACACCGTCAGGAACATGTGATCCGCGGCATATTCCGGAACAACCTCCAAGGAAATGTCCGCGCCCGTGGTCGAGAATACTTCTTTCTCGATCTTCTCCTGTGGCTTTAGGCCAAACATTTCATACAGGTTATACCCGGCATCCCGGGTTTTCGGCCATACCCAGAAATTTTTCGCCCAGATCGAATAGGTTCCGACGGTTTCATTCGGACCGATGACCTCGCTAAGCTTGGCTTTAGCGTCTTCGGCTTTTTGCTTGTACCGGGTTATGAATTCCTCCGCTTGCTGTTCGCGACCCAGCATCTCGCCGACCGTCTTCACTTCCTCCAGCGGATCGATGCCTTCCCAGCCCGCTGTCGCGAGCGTTACGACCGGAGCGATTTTTTTCAATTGCTCCACGATATCGGCCGGCGTGTAAGTAGGCACAATGATCAGGTCAGGTTGAAGCTCCAGCACCTTCTCGACCGAGATATCTCCGACGTTTTCTACGCCCTCCAGCTCCTTGCTCAACAGCACCGAATTTTCCAATGCGAGCGAGCCGGCACCGATCGGCTTCACGCCCAGAGCAAGCAGGTCACCCAGGTGCGTAACCGACACGATCCGCTCTGGATTCGTTGGAATTTCCACCTCTTGCCCGGTGAAGTCCTTGTAGATTTTCGTAGCAGCTTGTCCTTCAGCGGTATCGTTCGCTCCGTTGCCGGATTGCGTATTGCCCGTTGCGTCGTTGTTCGACGCGGTCGCATCATTTGCCGAGTTGCCGCCATTTTGGCCGCACGCCGCGAGGACGACCGTCAGCAGCAAGACCGCCGCCAAAGTGAGAAAACGGTGTTTGTAAACCTTCATTTGTAGTGTTCCCCCAATTTCCATTGATAATGATTATCATTATACATAGACTGGGTCAAATAATCAAATCTTCCCCAAAAAAATAAAGGATCTTCCCAAGCCATCACCCAAATGGCTTAGAAAGATCCCGTATATGTTGCGGCTGCCAGCTTACTTGCTTACTCTCTTACGATCGTAATCCAACCGTCCGCATCGAAGCTCACCGTTGCTCCAAGCGCTTCCGTCAGGAAACGCAACGGTACATAGGTTGAGCCGTCCTTGTGCACAAAAGCGGGCTGGCTGAGCTGAACAACCTTGCCGTCCACCGTCGCTTGTTTCGAGCCGACCTTCAGGACGATCTCCTTGCCTGTAAGGTCATCGATCACGACCAGTTGGCCGGAGCCCGGTGTCCATTTCACTTCAGCGTCAAATTGCTCGGACAAATAGCGTAGCGGCACGAAGGACGTACCGTTCTTCGTGATGACTCCGTAGTAATCGCTTTGAGTATCCAGTACAACCTGTTTATGACTCAGTTGGAAGTCTTCTTTGAGCAATTTGTACAGCGGCGCGACATCCTTAAAGTTACGTAATATTTGCCCCGGGGTTGGTTCTGTTTCAATCACGTCGATGACACCCTCACGCGTATCCACTTGATCCGCAGTTACCGTCCCGCCGATGTTCCACATTTCACTGTCGCTACGCACCTTGATCCCAGAGATCGGTAGATCCTCGGAAGCAGGAAGCGCTACGTTCAATTCCATCGTTTGCTTGCGGATGTTCAGCTTGCCGTCGAAATAAAGATCCAGCTTCAGCACCGTATCTTTCCCGAACACGGTCGCAAGCTCCGGCGTATCGGCGAACAAACCGGCTACCTCTTCGTCATAAGAGGCAAGCAGCTCATCAATCCCTTGCTGAAGCTCCTTGTACAATTCGTCCACGGCTTGCTTCTTCGTTTCCTCCGCCAGCTCCGGCGTGAGTTCCGCATCCTCCGGAAGATCTTCCAGCGTACCAAGGAACGGCGTCAGCAAATCGTAGTAACCCGCGATCAAATCCTTAAGTCCTTGCTCATCCTTCACCGCACTAGCAAGAAACGGCTTAATCAACCCGAATAACTCATCGCCGCGCACTTCCGCATGAAGGTTGGTCAAGCTCAGCGTTTCCCCGTTCACCTGCGAGGAGGTTTGCTTCACGGTCAGGACCGAAGGATTGGGGAAATGCTTCAGAACGAATTCCGCCAGTTTGACGGAAAGCTCCTGCGCTCCGGCTTCCATAGAGCTCATATCCGCTAAGCCGGGAATGGTGGCCGTCTGCTGGGATATGTATAACGGCTGCTTCGCGCCTTCAACCTGCAGCGCAATGCCCTTATCGTCCATGGCGAAGAGGAATGGAATCTTCTCCCCCTTCAATCCGACAGAGCCTTTCATCGAAAGATGTTTGGTATCCTGCACCTTCGCGCTGTCGATATTCAGGGAGAATGAATTAATGAGATCAATTGCTTTTTGATCTTCTGCAGTCAGCTTTGCCGATGCAGCCGGAATAACCTCGACGGTAACCGTCTGCTTCGACTCGCTACTCGTTGTCTTCACGCTGCTTGCCAGCGCTTTGGCCACGTCAAACCCGCCGACCGCCTGGCATCCTGTTAGCGCTACCAGTAGCAGCGCCAGTGGAATGGCCAGCCATTTAATTTTTCGCATGCTATACCCTCCTTTAGTTAATCTCTTCCATTATCGGTTAGTTCCGCTGGTTTGTGAACCAATAATTCCTTCATTTCGTTAAAAAATCGTTGATGTGACCGCCTGTCTTCTCTTCCTTTACGAACAAAATATGCTATAATGGGCTTTGTGCCTGGGGCCTTAATCCCAAGCGCTTATGAATTGAAGAAGAAGTCCATGCTCTCCCCCATTGGGGCGCATGGGAGAGGTTCGAGAACTCCCTCTATAAAAAACTATAAGTGCCCAGCCTAGATTTGGCGGGTTCTTTCGTGCCTGCATACTCGTTTGCTTATTCGCACCGAGGCGCAGCGCTAAGGAACGCCCTGTCGGTCGAACGGGCTTGTTTTTTTGTGACCAGTTCAAGAACTCTCTTTCTTCTGCCAATGAGCCGGAAAGCCACGCTTTCCCGCTTCACTATTCAAGAAGACGGAGGGTTTTTTATGCTTAAAAATGAAAAAGCGGTTGTCGTGTTCAGCGGTGGTCAAGACAGCACCACCTGCCTGTTCTGGGCCATTCAGCAGTTCGGCGAGGTTGAAGCCGTGACCTTTGACTATGGCCAACGCCATAAGTTGGAAATCGACTGCGCGAGATCCATTACCACCGAGCTGGGGATCAAGCACACCGTGCTGGACATGAGCTTGCTCGGCCAATTAACTCAAAATGCTTTGACTCGAAGCGACATCGCAATCGAGCACCAGGAAGGCGAGTTGCCCAGCACGTTTGTGGACGGCCGCAATCATCTCTTCCTTAGCTTTGCCGCCGTGCTGGCTAAGGGCGTAGGCGCCAAGCATATCGTCACCGGTGTCTGCGAGACAGACTTCAGCGGATATCCCGATTGCCGCGACGTGTTCGTCAAATCGCTAAACGTGACGCTGAACCTGGCGATGGATTACGAGTTTGTGATTCATACCCCTCTCATGTGGATTGATAAGGCGGAGACCTGGAAACTGGCCGATGAGCTTGGAGCCTTCGAGTTCGTCCGCGAACGGACGTTGACCTGCTATAACGGCGTCATCGGCGACGGTTGCGGCGAATGCCCGGCCTGTAAGCTGAGAAAGGCCGGACTGGATAAATACTTGCTGGAGCGCCAGGAGGCGGATATGAAATGAACCGAACACCGGGAGAATTCCGCATCGTCGAAGCACTTCAGAAGCTGGGCCAGGACATCGGCCGGGACCAGCTGCGTTACCACCGCCGCCGGGTGCTGGTCAGCAAGGAGTTCACTTTTGATGCGGCACACCATTTACATGCTTATGACGGTAAATGCAAAAACTTGCACGGCCACACCTACAAAGTGGTGTTCGGTATCAGCGGTCGGCCGGACGAAATCGGCATGACCGTTGATTTTGGCACGATCAAGGAGATCTGGAAGAACGAAATCGAAGGGTACCTGGACCACCGTTACATTAATGAAACACTGCCGCCGATGAATACGACCGCCGAGAATATGGTGGTATGGCTGTTCGAGAAGATGGAGGAGGCGTTGCAATCCGAAGCCTACCGGAATCCGGTGCTTGAAGGCCGGACGGAGTTCGTCCGCCTCTACGAGACGCCGACCAGCTACGCCGAAGCAAGACGGGAGTGGATGCGGGATGAGTAAAGAGAATTCTGCTTCTGCACAGCTCGTTGCACCGGAGTTATCCGTGTTTGATCAAGAAACTAAGGATACCCGCCAGCTACCGATCCCCGTCCTGGAAATCTTCGGCCCCACCGTTCAAGGCGAAGGCATGGTCATCGGGCAAAAGACGATGTTCGTCCGCACCGCCGGCTGCGACTACCGCTGCGTTTGGTGCGACTCGGCCTTTACCTGGGACGGCAGCGCGAAGGACATGATCCGCCGCCTGACCCCGGCCGAGATTCTCGGCGAGCTGCGCGAAATTGGCGGCAACCGATTCGCCCACGTCACCTTGTCCGGCGGCAACCCTGCCCTTCTGCCGCAGCTCGCCGGCCTGGTCGAGCTGCTCCACGCCGAAGGCATCGCCGTCGCAGTCGAAACTCAAGGCTCACGCTGGCAGGACTGGCTGGCCGCGGTGGACCAGGTGACGTTGTCGCCGAAGCCGCCTAGCTCGGGCATGGACACCGACTGGGATGTGCTGGACGACATCGTCGCTAAGCTGTCGGCCCGGCCGCACCCGCTCGCCGTCAGCCTGAAGGTCGTCGTGTTTGATGACGACGACCTGGATTATGCAAAGCAAGTGCACAGCCGATATCCCGCTGTGCCGATGTATGTGCAGGTCGGCAACCCGGACGTGAAGCGGATGGACATCCAGGAACATGCGTCCGACCTGCTGCACCGCTATGAGACGCTGATCGACAAAGTGGTCGCCACGCCGGACCTGAACGACGTTCGGGTGTTGCCGCAGCTGCACGCCCTCGTCTGGGGCAACAAACGCGGCGTGTAGCGGTAGTTCAAAAATCAGCCTTGGATCACGAAGCAGTTCGAGGAAGTAGGGACGGCGTCGAATCTTAAATTCAGCCGAGACCTCCGTTGCTCACGTAGCCTCCTGCTACGCTGTGCTACTCCGTCTCTAGTTTCATCCAACCTTCTCGGTGCTCCAAACCCGATTTTTGAACCTTTATTGAGGCGGTAGTTCAAAAATCGGCCTTGGATCACGAAGGGGTTCGAGGAGGCGGTGGCGGCGGCGAATCTTAAATTCAGCCGAGACCTCCGTCCACTCACGTAGCCTCATGCTACTTAGTCTCGGGAAACGCTGGCTTCCGCCCCGCCTTCTCGCGGCTAACGGACCCCAGAGACGTTATTTGAGGCTCCAAGGACATTTTCCGATTCTAACGGACTGAGGAGACCTTATTTCGAAGAAACGCAGCAAATCGGCTGCGATTATGACCCAATAAGGTCGCTGGAGTCCGTTACAGCGGGAAATGACCGGGAAATAGGCAAATAAGGGCTGTACGGTCCGTTAGAACCAGCCATCAAACGTTTTGCGCACTAAACACAGAACGGAAGCGCAAATTGCAAAGCACACGAAGCGACGCTAGAAACACGAAATGAATATATTAAAAGGAGGGCCTCCCATGGCCGGAAGGAACCGCGAAGAAATGCAGGACGTCACGCTGCTGGGCAACCAGGGTGTGAAATATCCTTTTGACTATGCGCCTGAGGTACTGGAGAGCTTTGATAATAAGCACCCGTACCGCGATTATTTTGTAAAGTTCAACTGTCCGGAATTCACCAGCCTATGCCCGATCACCGGGCAGCCTGACTTCGCCACCATCTATATCAGCTACATTCCCGACATCAAAATGGTGGAAAGCAAGTCGCTCAAGCTGTATTTGTTCAGTTTCCGCAATCATGGTGATTTCCACGAGGACTGCGTCAACATCATCATGAACGATCTGATCAAACTCATGGAGCCTAAGTATATCGAGGTTTGGGGCAAATTCACACCGCGCGGCGGCATTTCCATCGATCCCTACTGCAACTACGGCCGTCCCGGCACCAAATATGAAGCGATGGCTGAACATCGCCTGATGAATCACGACATGTATCCGGAGAAGATCGATAACCGCTGATCAATCCCTTGGCTTGAATCATTCAGACCTTCCCATTCGAGAGAGGAGTACATCATGAAACCGAAAGTGTTTATCTCCCGGCCGATTCCCCCGGAAGTCGAGAGCTACCTTGCCGAGCATTGCGAAATCCGCAAATGGCAGGGAGACGGGCCAATGAGCCGTGCCGATCTGCTAGCCAGTTTGAGCGACGCCGAAGGCCTGTTAACCGCGGACCGTAGTATCAATCAGGAACTGCTGGACCATGCGCCAAAATTGAAAGTCGTCAGCAATATCAGCGTGGGCTACAACAACTTTGATCTGGATGCGATGAAAGCCCGCGGCGTGATGGGGACCAACACGTCAGCCGTCCTGAACGACACGGTCGCCGATCTCATCTTTGCCTTAATGCTGGACGTTGCCCGCCGAATATCCGAGTTGGACAAATACGTCAAGGCCGGGCTATGGAAACGCGGCGATGGCCAAAACCTGTTTGGCCTGGACGTCCACCATAAAAAGCTGGGTATCATCGGGATGGGTGAAATCGGCGAAGCCGTTGCCCACCGGGGGCAATTTGGCTTCGGTATGGATGTGTTGTACCACAACCGCAGCCGCAAGCCTGAGGCTGAAGCCAAGCTGGGCGCCGTTTATCGCTCCTTGGACGAATTGCTGCAGGAAGCGGACTTCATCGTGCTGATCACGCCGCTCACGCCGGAAACGCGAAAGCTGATCGGTGCGCGTGAATTTGCCTTAATGAAGCCGACGGCCGTATTCGTTAACGCCTCGAGAGGGGCTACCGTTGATGAACAGGCGATGACCGCCGCTTTACAGAACGGACAAATTTACGGTGCGGGACTTGATGTGTTTGAGAAAGAGCCCATCGATCCGGACCATCCGTTGCTGAAGTTGCCCAACGTCGTGACCTTGCCGCATATCGGTTCAGCGACGGACCAAACCCGCCGGCAGATGGCGATGCGAGCTGCTGAGAACCTGGTTGCCGCACTTGAAGGACGGACACCACCAAGTCTGGTCAAGGAACTGCGGCCTGACTGACCAAGCCTAAGGCAGTCCATCGCAGGCTCAAAGGCCTAACCCAGCAGGACACTTCCTGATGAATCCCGATGAACCCTCTCCTCCTCGAACAAACTAAAGAAACTCCCCGAATCCCGTAAGCGAAAATCGCCTGTGGGATTCGGGGAGTTTCTTATTCTTCATCGTTCAACAAATCGGCCGGGTCCCTGTCGCCCAACCGCCCAGCCTCGGCATCCGCATATAGCCGGCGCAGCCAGGAAAGCTCCGTTTGGGCGTGCTCGTAACGGCCGGCCATCAGATGCAGCACGCTTCGCGGCACGATCCCGCGATGCTCTTCGTAGACCTGGTAGCTTAAATTTACCTGATGTTCCGCTTCCCGAATGCGAGCCTGCAGCAAGGAAACGATCTTGTCGCGATCCCCGTGTCTAGCGAATACCAAGGCGACATGCAGCGGATGATAACCGGACACTTCCTCTTTAAAACGGTCGACCAGCAGCTTGTGAAAATACCCCCGGCCTTCGTCCGTAATCCGGTACACCTTCTTGTCCGGACGTCCATCGGTCTGGATCGTCTCCACCGCCTCGATATATGCTTCTTTGGCTAACTGGTCGACCGCGTAATACAGTGACCCGATTTTGAAGTTGCCGTGATGGTCGAGGAATCGATCCCGGATGCGAATCAGCATTTCGTAGGGATGTTGATCTTCCTCGAGCAGCAGACCCAGGATGCAGAGACGGATAGCCAAACCCTTCATGCTCGCTTACCCCTGCTGGTTCGAAGGCTTGACTGCCGCACGCTCAATCCGGTCCTTCGGCATCGCGATCACGACCAAGACCGCGCAGACGGTCGGAACCAGCGCCCACATAAAGGTATGGGCGATCGAAGTGGACAACGCCTCGGTGATTTTATCCAAAATCTCTGGGGGAATCAGCGCCCTTTTCTCCGGACTTAGCGCCTCTCGGGTATCCCCGAAATTCGCCCCGCCTTGTCCCATCCCGGCAAACGCGTCCGTCATCGCACCCGACATCAAGTTGCGCTGCACGATGCCAAAGATCGTAATCCCCAGCGTCATCCCCAGCGAACGGAGGAACGAGTTCGTTGACGTCGCCGCTCCACGCTGCCGCATGTCGAAATGATGTACGGACGCCATGCTAAGCACCGAGAAGGAGAATCCTACGCCAAAGCCCGTTAGAATACTGTATACCGTAAGCAGTAAACGAGACGTATCGTTTGTCAGCGTGCTTAACGCAAAGATCCCACCGACGAAGCAAACGACCGACAAGGCCATCACCGTGCGGTAAGGAATGCGGGAAGCCATCATCCCGCCCAGCATGCTTCCGATAACCGAGCCGATCATCATCGGCATCAGAATAATGCCGGAGTTGGTCGCCGAACCGCCGTATACCCCTTGCACGAAGATCGGGATGTACACCGTAGCGACGATAAATACACTCCCGTAAAATAAAGCCAGCAAACAGCTAGTCGCATAAAGCCGGTTTTTGAACATATCAAATGCAATAATCGGCTCCTGCGCTTTCGTTTCGAGCCGCAAGAACGCAACGAAGAGCACGGCAAATCCCGCGAACAAGCCCAGGATAACGCCAGAATTCCACGCGAATTTCTCACCGCCCAGCTCCAACGCAAACATCAGGCACACCACTGCTCCGACCAAGGTAAACGCCCCGCCCCAGTCGATCTGCTGCTTCGCGTGTGTGAGCGACTCCTTATAGTAGATGATAATCATCACCAGAGATACGATCCCAATCGGCACGTTGATGTAAAATACCCAATGCCAGCTCAGCGCATCCGTGATGAAGGCACCCAGCAGCGGGCCGAAAATACTGGACGTACCAAATACAGCGCCCATCAGTCCGGTCATTTTCCCACGCTTCTCCACTGGGAAGATGTCATAAATGATCGTAAACGCAATCGGCATCAGCGCGCCCCCGCCGATCCCTTGGATCGCCCGGAAGATGCTGAGTTGCACAATACTGCCGGCAAGTCCGCATAGTATAGATCCAAGCAGGAACATCACGATACCAAACAGGAAGAAGCGCTTCCGACCGTACATATCCGATAGCTTACCGAAAATCGGCGTCCCCGCCATGACCGTGACCATGTAGGCTGAAGTCACCCAAACGAACTGCTCCATCCCGCCGAGATCGGCAACAATTGTCCCCATCGCCGTCGTGACAATCGTGTTGTCCATCGCCGACATTAAAATCGCGAGCATCAATCCGACTAGGATGAGGCGCGTATGATCTTTCTTTTCTGCAACCAATATTTTCTCTCCTTCGTTCTTATTCAAATTTGAATACATGACCTCTTTCTATTTTATTGAAAATATCTAAAAAGTAAACATTTTGATAAAATTTCGCTTTGTCCTATAATGAAACAAGAGATCGAACGAAAGGAAGTTTTTTCAAAATGAATGAAAAATGGACCGAATTAGAACGCAAAATGCGCGAATCCGGCGTTAGCACGCTGCTAATTACAGATCCGAAGCATGTGTATTACCTAACGGGCTTCTTGAGCAATCCGCATGAACGCTTTCTCGGCGCCGTCCTCCAAGCTGGAAGCGAGCCCTTCCTAGTTGTCCCGGCACTCGATGAGGAGGCGGCCCGCAAAACGGCAGACCTTACGGAAATTCTCACTCACGGCGATACGGACGATCCCTATGCACTCCTTAGCCAGCGGCTGACTGGCGCGCTTGGAACGATTGGCTTCGAGAAGGAGCAGGTATCCGTGGCTAATTTTGAGCGCATGCAGGAGAAGCTTACGTTCTCCAGATATATGGATGTAGGCCCTTGGCTCCGGGATATGCGGGTACGCAAAAGCTCGGGAGAGGTCGGCAAAATCAAGCATGCCGTACATTTGATCGAACAGGTGCTCAGCGAATCGCTCCGGAAAGTGAAGGAAGGCGTGAGCGAAAGCGAACTCGTCGCCGAAGTGGAGTATCAAATCCGCAAGCTTGGCGCGGATGGCCCTTCCTTTGACTCGATGGTGTTGTCTGGTGAAAAGACGGCCCTACCGCACGGGGTTCCCGGCGATCGGTTGATCCGGCGCGGCGATTTGCTCATGTTTGACATCGGCGTTTATGCGGACGGCTACGCATCGGATATCACCCGTACCTTCGGAGTCGGCGAGCTCTCCGGCGAACTGGTACGCATTTATGAGACCGTGCTTGCCGCCAACGAAGCGGCGATCGCCGCCATCAAGCCAGGCGTCACCTTCGCCTCCATCGATCGCGCCGCCCGCGAAGTCATCGAAGCCGCCGGCTATGGTCCTTATTTTATCCACCGGCTTGGGCATGGGCTCGGGATCGACGTTCACGAGTTCCCTTCCGTTCATGGGGAGAATGAATTTTTGCTGGCGGAGGGCCACGTCTTTACCGTTGAACCAGGGGTTTATGTGCCAGGACTCGGAGGAGTTCGCATCGAAGATGATGTTCTGGTTACCGCAATTGGCGTGGAAGTGCTAACGGCATATCCCAAGCAGTTAACTTATATCTAACACATCATGTCATCTTATTTTATTGAGAAACCTTGCGGTCGCGAATGTGCCGCAAGGTTCTTTTTTTCTTTTTTTCCGATAGATTTAGTACATTATTCATGAAAATTATTACGAAAACCAAAAAAAGTACGACTTTTTCGTTTTCAAAGGACATTTTTTCCTATAAAATGATTCTTATGAACCATTGGTTAAAAAAAGAGAAACCCCAGGTTCGGTCACATGCATCGATAAAATCCATTATTTAAGGGGAACGGAGAGGATTTTCGTGTTCAAGGTCATTAATCGCTCCATTAGCCGCAGACTTATGAGTACCTATGCGGTGATCATTGTCGTATCATCTCTTTTGTTTAGCGTCAGCTTTTATAACATTTCAATGGGGATCATTAATCAAAATGTGCTGCCGCAGTTCGACAAGGTGCTGCAGACCAGTACACAGGATATCTTCAAGCGGCTGGATACGACCCAAGCCCTGCAATTACTTAGCGGGAAAGATAATTCACGTTTTACGGTGGAGACGTATTTGACGAAAAGTGCCAAGGACTTTAATTTGAGCACCGCTTATCTGCTCCAGATTCAAGAGGATGGCGCTGGCGTTTTGGCCGCGAACGAAAATTCCGGCATGAAACCGGGCGACAAGTTGGATCTCCAACCGGCCATGTCCGAGGCATCTAAAGGCGGGGTACAAATCAGCGAGTTATATTCCGACCAATTCGGCTCGCACAAAACAGCCTTTATCGCGATCCCCGGCAGCAAAGCGATGTTGGCCGTAGGCCTTGACGCCACCTTCATCGATCAGAAGAAGGACCAGATTTTATACATATGTATCGGTATCACCCTGCTCGTCATTATCGCGGGAATGGCGGCGGCATACTTTGTCAGCGCGCGAATCACGAAACCGATCAAGAAACTGGTGGCGATTACGGAAAAAATGGCCGGCGGCGATTTCCGCCAAACGGTCGAGGTGAAGGGAAATGACGAAGTTGCCCAACTAGCCGGCAGTTTCCGGACAATGACCAATCAGCTTAAGGACATGTTCGCCGCTGTCATGGAAACGTCTCACGCGGTCGTAGGCGGCTCGGAAGACTTGTCCCGATCGGTTATAACGTTTGAGGATTTGATCTCGCGTTCGGGTGCGGCCACTCGGGAAATCGAGACTGGCAGCATCACGATTGCCTCCGCCGCAGCTGAAAACGCCCGGGCGATGGAAGAAATTTCGCAAGGCGTGCAGCATATCGCCGCTTCGTCCGGCGAAGTCACCGAACGGATCGGACAAGCTGCCGATGAAGCTGGCACCGGCAATACGTTGGCGCAGACGGCCGTGATGCAAATGCAGAACGTTGAAGATGCAGCCAATCGGACGCTCGAGCATATTCGCACGTTAAACGATCGCTCCGAATCGATTTCGAACGTTGTAGGAACGATTACCGAAATCACGAAGCAAATCAATATTTTGGCCCTCAACGCAGCAATCGAAGCCGCACGGGCCGGCGAGCACGGGAAAGGATTTGCTGTCGTAGCGGAGGAAGTTCGCAAGCTGGCCGAGCAATCCCGCCTGGCGATGGAGGAAATCGGGGAGAATCTGCTCAGTATTCGAGAAGAATCGGAAAATTCCGTCAGCGCGATGCAGCGCGCTAGCGAGGAAATCGTCTCCGGGACCGAGCGCGTGAAGCAAGCCGGACAAGCCTTCGAACAATTGACGGAACTCATTCAGAACGTCAACTTGACGATCCAATCCGTTTCGGCATCCACGCAGGAGGTGTCCGCCGGAACCGAGGAAGTGACCGCTTCCGTTGAAGAGTCGGCGAATATTACCGCTAAATCGTTGGCCAATATGGAGCAAATCGCCGAATATTCGCAGCAGCAGCTCAGTGAAATGGAAAGCCACGCCAGAACAGTTCGTTCGCTGCATGAACAGGCGTTGTCGCTGCAAGAATCGATTGCGAAATTCCGGATTTAACCGGAGTTTAGAGAAAAAAAACGTACCCTTACTGCCTCCCTTTTACGGAGCCGGCGGTCAGGGTACGTTTTGTTTTACCCGGTAACGGACATTTCGTTGAAGGAGACGGCTTCGTCTTGCCTCCGCTCCGGTTTCCTCCAGTAGGCTTCGTTGCCCGGCAGGTCATCGAACCAAGCAGCCTCGTCCGGACAAGGCAAAATCATGAACTTGCCGTAATCATGGTCTCGCGACTGATGATATTTGAGATAAGCCTGGCCGTCTTCGATTGCGAGGATTTCGATTTTTCCCGAAGAGTGACTCATCGACAAGCGCACGCGCTTGCCCAGGCCCGAAGTGCGGGCCTTCGCTTCCTCAACCAGCTGGTACGCCCGTTTCAGCGGAATGACAAAATCGGCATTTCCGGCAACTGGCCGGTTGATGAAGAAATAATAGGGTGTGACGCCTGCCCAGGACAACCGATCCAGCAATTCGCCAAGCACGGCCGCATCGTCGTTAATGCCTTTGAGGATCGGCGTTTGATTGACCACAATAGCCCCGGCGTCGTGCAACGCCTGAAAGCCTCGTTTGGCCTCAGGGGTCATTTCGCGCGGATGATTGATATGCGCCATGACATAAATACGTTGGTCTACGGTGGAGAATTCCCTGATCAGATCCAGCAGCTCCGGATCTTCATAAATGCGCATGGGATTAAAAACGGGGATTTTCGAGCCGAGGCGGATGATTTTCACATGTTCAATGGCTCGCAGCTGTTCGAGTATAGTACGCAGCTTCCTCGTAGCCAGGATCAGGCTGTCACCGCCGGTCAATAAGACGTTGTTGATCTCGGGATGCTGAGCGATGTACTCGATGCCGGGCGTCACATCCGACATCGCCTCCTTCACATCGTTGCGGAACAAGCGTTTGCGGAAGCAATAGCGGCAGTAGGAGCCGCAAACCTCGGAGACGATCAACAGCGCGGTCGTCCGGTATTTGTGCTGACAGCCGGGAACCGCATAGTTCGTCGCCTCGTCGGAAGCGTCCCAACGCCCGTATTCCTTAAGCTCACCCGTATTCGGGATCACCAGCTTGCGGATCGGGTCTTCCGGATCGTTCCAGTCGATCAGATTCAAATAGTAATCATTCACCCGAAAGACGAATTTGTCCGTAATCGGTTTCAATTCCTTCCGCTCCTGTTCGGACAATTCGCTCACCTTGGCGATGTCGGTGATGTACTTCGGATTTGCCATAATCATCTCCTCCTTAAATGGGATCGATGCGTAAAGAAGTAGCGGTAGCGGGAAACCTTGCAGTGAATGCGAGTACTCCGCCGAATGCTCGGGTCATATCCCTTGAGAAGCACAAAAAGACCCCGCTCAAATAAACAGGGTCATTAGTTGATGACTGAACATATTTAAGATGACCCATCCACTGCAAACGAGGTTAGCTGACGGGCTCGGGAAAGATGGTTCCCTACGTTAAAACTAGCAACGATTCGCCCCAAAAAATGGTTCCCCCGCTTTTCGACTTTACTCATCGAAAATTAAGCGTACTATCATGCTACCTTAGAATCGCCTGATTTGTCAAAGCTTACCTTCTTCCGCGCTCGGCCGAATTCCGGAAATTTCGTAGACCAGGTCCATCCGCAAATGGCTGCGGACTACATCAGCCAGCCGGTTGAAGGCTTCTTCCTTCCGCGAGAAGGACGCAAAAGTGGTGCCCAAAGGTTCCAGTCCTTTGCTTGTACGAAGCCCATCCAGCCAGGCGCGCCGCCAGGTATCATTGTGGAACAAACCGTGCAGATACGTTCCGAACACTCTCCCGTCGGCTCGGACTGCGCCTTCCGGATGCGGGGCGTCCTCCGCTCCCCCCTGCCTTGGCTCCATCCCTTCGGCTTGTAACATAAACAAAGGACTGATGTCCCGAAGGAATTGGGTCTCGCCAGCATGGATCTCATAGCCTTCCATCGGCAATCGACGATCCGAAGGATGCAGCGGAACTGGCAGGTTGTCTATCGTTTGGCCATAAACGCGAACGGTCCTTTTGCCCGGAATGAAGGTTGTTGTTAAAGGTAGCAAACCAATTCCTATCGCCGTTCTCACTTGGCCGGATTCTACCGCGTCTGGATCATGCAATTGCTCTCCCAGCATTTGATACCCACCACAAATGCCGACAAGCTGGGCTTGGGTATTCCCTTCGATCAAACTGCAAATTGCTCCCTCCAGCCCTTGCTCCCGCAGGAATGTTAAATCCCCGATCGTATCCTTGGTTCCCGGTAAAATCACGGCATCCGGATGTCCAAGTTCCGAAGGTTTACTCACGTAACGCAGTGACACATCCGGTTCGGCAGCCAAAGGTGCGAAATCGGTAAAATTAGAAATTCGCGGGTAACGAATGACCGCGATATCCAGCACCTTACCGGCAGCCTTCTCTGAGCGGGAAACATAAGTATCCAGAACAACGGAATCCTCCGCTTCAATATCCAGATCAGGCAGAAACGGGAGCACGCCTAACACAGGAATCCCGGTCCGCTGCTCCAGCCAATCCAGCCCGGGCTGCAGCAGGGACAAGTCGCCGCGGAACTTGTTGATCATGAACCCTTTGACTCGAGCTCGTTCGTGCGGCTCCAGCAGCTCCAACGTGCCGACGAGAAAGGCAAATACGCCGCCACGGTCGATATCGCCGACCAAAATGACCGGAGCATCCGCCCACTCAGCCAAATTCATATTGACGATATCCCGCTGCTTCAGGTTGATTTCCGCCGGGCTGCCAGCCCCCTCCATGACGACGATGCCGTGCTTCTCGCGCAGCCTTCCAAGCGCTTCCACCACCAGCGATTTGGCATGGGGCAGGAACTCCTCGCGATAGTCCGATGCGCTGAGATGCCGGTAAGGACGCCCGTGAACGACGATTTGCGAATGCATCTCACCCGTTGGCTTGATTAACACCGGATTCATGTCCGTGGTGGCGTCGATCCCGCAAGCCTCCGCCTGGATTCCTTGCGCCCGACCGATTTCGAATCCGTCTGGTGTAACATAGGAGTTCAGAGCCATATTCTGCGACTTAAACGGAGCTGGATGAAGCCCGTCCTGCGCGAAAATACGGCATAATGCCGTCACGATGACGCTTTTACCCACGTCCGATGCCGTGCCTTGGATCATCAGCACCGCGCTGGCCGGAGCCGGGGCATCAGAATCTGCGCCAGTAACTTCAAACTCGTCTGGCCTTTTGTTCACTTTAGCCTCCACTCCTTTCCGAATCGTGAGATTTGTTCCTCTGCAGGCTGCTTTGCCCGATTATCCCTTTCATTAAGGGTGGGGGCCCTTGTATTGTTATCGTTATTAGCACCCTGAGCCTAAGGGATAATGGTGCAAAACCTCGGTTGGGACACGGACTTGCTATGACAATAACATCCAGGCCTTACCTCAAAATCAACACGGCGAGCAGAAGCAGGACAGCCTCCAGCCCTTCACCAAGCGCACCGTATGTATCCCCAGTCAAACCGCCCAGTTTGGCACTGATCCGATGGGCCGCCCAGGTGCCCGCTGCCCAGGCAATCAAAGGCGCCGCAACGATATATAATAGCGAGCGAAGCAATGCGGTTTCGTCAGCTCCGCTCAGCGACAGGAGCAGGGTTAGCAGCAGCACCATGACCGTAAGCGTGACCGCCATCATAGTGCCTCCCCAGGCATCCCGCTCACCAAAGCCGTGAAACTGCGCGGCTAATCCCTCACCTTGCCGAGCCTTCGGCCATCGAAACATCGCCCGGCTCATAAACCAGCGGCTCCATAAAGGGGCCATCAGCAACGCGAGCCCCGTTGTCAGCCTATCTCCTTGGAGGAGGGGTGCCAACAACGAGGCCTTAAATAAGAGCAAGAGAACACACGCCAACACGCCCATTGCGCCAACCCGGCTGTCTTTCATAATCTCTAGCATCTTCTCGCGTGGCCGGTAGCTCAGCAATCCGTCGGCCGTATCCATCCAACCGTCCAGATGCAGCCCTCCGGTTAACCAGACCCAAAGGATTAAGGCGAGTATGGCTGCCGGAAGCGGCGGAAGCAGCCAGGCGGCGAGCCAGCCCCCTACCCAGACGGCGACGCCGATCGCCGCTCCCACAAGCGGATAATAAGTGGTGCTGCGTCGCAACAGGTCCGGCGTAAATTCCAGTTCGGCCCGAACCGGGAAGCGGGACAGGAATTGGAATGCGGCCAGCAACGGTTGCAGGACGCCGGACTTGGCACTCCGGGGATTAATTTCGCGTTTCGATTCGGTCATAAGCGATACTCCCGGCTTTTCAATTCGATGGGGATTCCGGCAGTGACCAGAAAGACCTGATCCGAAATTGACGCTATTGTCCGGTTCAGCAGCCCTGCCCAATCCCGGTATTGCCGACCTAACGGATACTCGGGTACGATGCCGCTGCCCACCTCGTTGGTCACCATCACCAGCGTACCGGGGAAGGCTTCGATTGCGGCGATCAGCTGCTCGATTTCTCGCGCCAGCACGCTGTCGGAGGTATCCTGTCCATCGCCTGCGCCCAGGAGCACGTTCGACAGCCACAGGGTCAGACAGTCGACCAGCACGATCGGGCTAGCGACCTCCGATGCCGATTTCTCTCCTGTTATAACGGGCTGCTCACTCAGCTCGTACAGTAGATTGGCCAGACCAAGCGGCGCTTCATGTGTTGTCCAGGCAAACCCGCTTTGCTCCCGCTGGAGACGGTGCAGGTTGATCCGGGCTTTCATCTCATCGTCAAACGCTTGCGCCGTCGCAACATACCCGGCCGATTTTGCCTGTTTCATCACCCAGCGTTCGGCGAACGTACTTTTGCCGCTGCGGGCGCCGCCGGTCACCAGGATCTTCATCGTGCGATCTCCCCGTTATCCCCGCCATGCCCGCCATCTGCGACGCCTGCGCTCTCAAACGTCGCCATCTCGGCCACGATGCGGCAAGCCGCGTCGATGAGATGCAGCGCAAGCACGCCGCCCGTGCCTTCACCCAGCCGCATGTCCAACTCCAGCATCGGGTTCAGCCCGAGCTCCTGCAGGAGCGCGCGGTGTCCCTGCTCGTGAGAGACGTGCGAAGCGATCAGAAACCCGGCTGACTCCGGCTTCATGCGCACCGCGAGCAACGCAGCGACGGTCGAAATAAATCCGTCGATCACAACCGGGCAGCGCTGGGCGGCGGCCCCCAGGATAACGCCGGTTAATCCCGCGATTTCAAGTCCGCCCACCTTAGCCAGCACATCCAGCGGATCGTCCGCATTGGGGCGATTTGCTTCCAGCGCCCGCTCCACGACGGCGATCTTATGCCGCAGCCGTTCATCGTTGACTCCGGTCCCGCGTCCAACGCTTTGCTGCGGCACAACTCCAGTCAGACTGCTCATGATCGCGGCGCTAGCTGTGGTGTTGCCGATGCCCATCTCCCCGGTAACGAACAGTCGAACGCCTTGGGACACCGCGTCATCGACGACTTGAGCCCCCACTCGGATAGCGGCTTCGGCTTCTTCTCGGCTCATCGCCGGTCCATTGGCCATGTTCCCGGTTCCGTAACGCAGCTTCCGCTGAACAAGAGACGGATGCGACAACTCTGCATTAACCCCGATATCCACGCAAACGACGTCAGCCGAAGCTTGACGCGCCAGCACATTCACCGCCGCACCTCCAGCCAAAAAGTTGTGTACCATCTGCGGAGTCACTTCGGCCGGAAATGCGCTGACCCCTTCCTCACAGACGCCGTGATCCGCCGCCATGACGATCACTGAACGTTTCCGGAACGCGGGTTGGACCTCTCCCGTGATGCCCGCCAGCTTCACGGCCAATCCTTCCAGCTTCCCGAGACTCCCCGGAGGTTTCGTCAAACGGTCCACATGGGCGCGGGCCGCCGCCATCGCGACTTCGTCCAGCGGGGTTATCGCTTGTGTCAGTTGTCCTATTGAATCGTATCCCATCATGCATTCCCCTTTCATTATTACGCATCTTACGCATCAGCGTTCTTGCACTTCTCACGCCGCCATAGTAGCCCGTACTCACGACCGTTCTCGACGCAGCAGCAGCTGCGGAACATTTGAATCCGGATGAGGCACTTGATGTGCCTGAACCCCAAACACCCCGGCGACTAGCTCCGGCGACAAAATATTCTCCGGCGCCCCCTGATCCACAATCCGACCTCCGCTCATGACAAGAAGATGGCTGCAAAACAACGCAGCCAAATTCAGATCATGCATGACCGAAACGACAGTTAGCCCCGCTTCTCGCTGCCAATCAGCGACCATCTCCATAAACTGCATCTGGTAGCGCAAGTCCAAATAGGTCGTTGGTTCATCAAGCAGCACCAGCTCGGGCTGCTGGGCCATCACTTTCCCGAGCGCTACCCGCTGCCGCTGCCCCCCGCTCAGCACGCCCAACGGACGATGCTCGAGCTCCTTCAAGTCAAGGCGCTCCATAATGCCGTCGATGAGGCGGCGGCCGGCCTCCGCCCCACCTATCTCCCTGCCGCGCCAATCCTGATGGGCGAATCGGCCCATCTCTACGACCTCGCGAACCGTGAACGCGACGGACGGAAGCCCGTCCTGTTGGAGAACGGCGACTTTACGCGACAGTTCCTTGCGGGAGTAGGCCGTCAACGGACGCCCCTCCAGCGCAATCGCGCCGGAATCCGGTTGTTCCACACCTGAGATTAGGTTCAGGAGGGTCGTTTTGCCGCTGCCGTTTGGACCGATCAATCCCCAAAACTCGCCGCGGCCGACCCGCCAATCCACTTCGTTCAGCACTTCGAGGCGACCAAACGCCTTCGCAACTCCCCGCACCTCGATCAACGCAGTTCCTCCTCTCTCTGCTTTTTCTTCCGGTACAGCAGATACCCAAAGAAAGGCGCTCCCACAAACGCGGTGACGATGCCCAGCGGAATTTCTGTAGGGGCCAGCAGAGAGCGGGCGGCCAGGTCGCTCCACATCATGAATATCCCCCCACCTAGCGCGGACAGCGGGATGATTAGGCGGTAATTCGGTCCGGTGATCAGTCGGATCATATGCGGAACGACCAGACCTACGAATCCGATCACCCCGGACACCGACACCGCAGCTGCCGTCATCAGCGTGGCGACGAGCAACACGGCCAGTTTGGTCCGTTCCACAGCCATCCCGGAGTGGGAAGCCTGACGTTCACCAAGAGCCAGCAGGTTCAAATGCTTGGCCCGGCTCCACAGGAACAGGGCCCCCACCAGTAAATACGGCAAAAGGATGGCCGTATACGACCATCCGCGCAAGCTCAAACTGCCCATCGTCCAATAATAAATCTCATTGATCGTTTTTTTCGACATCGCCGTTAAAAAGGACACGACCGCTCCTAGAAAAGACTGCATCACGACGCCGGACAAGACCAGGCTTTCGATGGGCAGCTTCCCGTTCTCCCGGGCCAGCCAGATCACGATCCATAACGTAACCGCCCCGGTCACGAAGGCGATCATAGGCAACGTAAAGATGCCAAGCAACGAAAACTGCCATCCGAAAAAAATCAGCACAGCCGCACCGATCGCCGAACCTGACGATACCCCTAACGTAAAGGGATCCGCCAGCGGGTTGCGCAGCACGCCTTGAAAGCCTGCGCCCGCCACGGCGAGCGAAGCGCCAACCAACATCCCGAGCAGCACGCGAGGCAAGCGAACCTGCACGACGATTTGCTCTGCCGCAGCGCCCCAGTCCGGCGTAATCAAGCGGCCAAGACCCGGGAGCCGATGCAGCAGGATGGCCGCAATATCCCCGGCCGGAACATAGACAGAGCCAATGCCGATGCAGAACAGCAACGTCACCGCTAGCAGAACGAGTCCCGCCGCCCCATATCCGGCTAATCTGCCGCGCGTCATGGCTGGATCAAATCCGGATGAATCGCTTTGGCGACTTCGATTAGCCCTTGTGTCACGCGAGGACCTGTACGACTAAGCAGATTATCGTCCATAGCAATGATCCGATTCTCCTTCACAGCCGATATTTGGTCCCAGCCGGAACGGCCTTTGATGATGTCAGCCAACGTCTTGTTGTTCTCGTCAATTACGCTTTTTGCATACAAAATGACATCCGGGTTCGCTTGAATAATCTGCTCTTCATTAATCTCGGACCATCCCTCAACCTCGGAAGCAACGTTGATGCCGCCCGATAACGTGATCATTTCATCCATAAATTCACCTTTACCGACTGTCCAGCCTGGGGAAAACTCGATGTACACCTTTTTCTTCTGATCCTCGCTCAGCGAACCCACCGCATCAGTAACGGTTTGGACCTCCTGCTTCATCTTCCCGACCACTTCGTCCGCTTCGGCCTGGTGATTCGTGATTTTGCCAATCGTTTGGATATGCTCCATAACCGCATCGATCGTTTTCGGATTGGATTGGAACACTTGAAGTCCCATATCCGTCAGGCTTTTGACCGTCGCCTCATCAATGAGACTAGCTGCCAAAATGAGATCCGGCTGCGCCGCCACGATCGCTTCAACGTTCACCTGGAATCCGCCCATCCGCGGTTTGTCCTTCACCGCTTCCGGATAGTCGTCCAAATCGGATACGCCGGCGACTTGTTCATTAAGCCCAAGAGCAAACAGCACTTCCGTCTCTGACGGCGCCAGCGAAACGATTCGTTCCGGCGCTGCGTCAAACGTGAACTCCTTGCCGGTGGAATCCGTTACGGTATAGGGATAAGTCGTCTCCTGTGCGGCTGGTTGATTCGCTTCAGCATTTGTTCCCGCGTTTTGCGTCTGCTGCGTCGCCTCCGCAGCGTTCCCCGTTCCTTGATTCACTGCGTTGTTACCGCAGGCAGCCAGCACCAGCAGCAAGGCCAACAAGCCCAAGCTTGCGATTCGTTTCCAGTTCTTCATCTCCAAATCTCCCCTTTTTGTTCATTCCAGTTGGTAAAGAATCGCCTCGTGCTTCAGCGGTACGTTGTGCAGCCGGATTTCAAGTCCAGCCGAACACCATCCCGGCAACAAAGAAAAACCCCTATCCTAGCGGATGGGGTTACGTCTACAAAGTCATGCCGCGCGCCGACGAAGTGGAGACTCCACAGTCTGGCGCCAAGCCATGATACTCTTGGCAGAACGTTATCCTTTCCTCGAAGGACCGTCTTGATTTCCCGTGGCAGGTCTCCTGACTTCCAGGTATCGACGAAAGCTCGCCTTCCCATCTCCCTCGCGGGCGACAGTGGCATCGTGAGCTCGTCCCTGTTTACAGTGGCGGGACCGTGCCGGATTTGCACCGGCTTCCCTTTTAACCCGAAGCGGCACGGCGTTCTTCACCGCTGCTTCAGGACCTACGGGCACAATTTGTACGCTTGTCTTAAGGCTTTCTTCTCTATTGGATTATAGGGGAAAAGCGGGAAACTGACAATATCTAATCCGCTTCGTCATGTCTTCGACTTCACTCCAGAGACAAATCCGCTCCCAGGACGCCAATCGCTTCGCCGTCCCGACGGATGGGCACGGCAAGCGTCATGCACCGCCGTTTCGTAATCGCTGAGATATACGCCTCGGAGACGACCGTTTCCCCGGCAAAAGCACGGCGGAACCATTCCCGACCTTTGGCGTTCAGCAAACCAGCCTCCGGGATGGACACGACAAAGGATCCGTCCTCACGGTTTGACCAAGCTGCTTCAAGTCCCGGTTCCGCGGCCAATAGCTCCTCCAGAGCGGCTCGGTGTCCAGCCGGTTCCATCGCCAGGAACCGCGGCTGATCGGCTGCCTTAAGCAGCTTCCGGGCATAGGCCTGTCCCAACGCCACCGCTTCCTCGCCTCCGGCGGCCAAATCCGTCCCCGAATGCACGGAGTTAAGCGAAACCATCAGTTCGCCTTGCGCCCGGTCGAGCCCCACGACTACGGTCTGCAGCTTGGAAATATGCTCCCGTTCGGACTCCATTCGAGACAGCGCCCCCTCCACATGGATGATGCTTCGATTCAGTGCTTCATGCACCTCACCCAGCATGGCTTCCATGTTACGCGTCAGCTCGGCTTGCTCCCGGCTTCGCTGCCCTGTCTCGGCAACCAGTCCATTCACTCCGGCCACTTCCTCCGCGATGAAACGAATATCCTCACCCATTCGCTTCATCAGGGAAATGCCCTCCAGCGCCGAGTCCCGGCCGCCTTTCAGCGTGGACTTCACGCAGTCCACATCCGCGGCAATCTGCCGGAACAACGGAGCAGAGCGGCTGATCGCTTCGGTGCTTTGGTCCGCCAGCTGACGCATACGTACGGCTACCACGTCGAAACCTTTGCCTTGAGCCCCCAAACGGGCCGCTTCAATGGATGCGTTCAGCGCCAGCAAAGCCACCTCCCCGGCGATCTCTTCCAAACTCCGGTACAGCGCGCCTAACTTCCGCGTATTCCCCTCCAATTCCTCCATCGGCCCGGCAATCGATTCCTGGGAATCGGCCAACGAACGGATCGTGCCATCCGCCGCTTCAAGCGCCCCAGCCATGCGCACCGCTTCGGCCCGGGTGTGCTCGCTGCGGCTTAGGAGATGCTCTGCGGCGTCATGGATTTGGGAAGCCGATGCGGCAACCTCCTCCATCGCAGCGAGGCTCTCCTGCACCTGTTCCAGTGAGCGCTCGCTGCTGTGCTTTAGCTTCAAATCCTCCGCCGCCGCCGTGTCGGCCAACCTGTGCAGTTGCTCAAGGCTCCCGCCTACTTCGCCGACCGCCGCCTGCAACCGATCCGCCGCCACCAGCGACTCATTGAAGACCGTTGTCCAATCGGTCTCCTTCCGCACGGGTTCATCCGCACTCGCCGCAACGGACTTGCCTCCCAGCAGTCCCCCCCACGGCGCAGCCCCCCGGCTGGTTCCCGACGGCAGCAGGGAATAACCCAAGCAGAGGAGCGTCAATAGCGCAAGAGCCGTGATATACCATGGCGTCTTCGCTACTACCGCACAAACTGCGAGAAGAACTGCCAATCCCACGCCAAGCCAAACGGCGTTTCTTCCTAACCAACGAAGTTGATTCATGTCCCCACCCCTATGTGTAAACTTTGCTAACATTATAAAATAGGACTGGAGTCATAAAAAGGAAAAAGTTAGGAGTTTCGAGACGGGGTGCAAATAATCGACGGATTTCTATAAATAAAAAAAGAGAAAAGTAACGCATTACGTTACTTTTCTCTTGTAACCCCCCAAACCTGCCGAACGAAGTGGCCTTTGCTAACGGTACAGTGATCCGTAACAATCAATCTCGCTTCAGCAATATCTTGCTCCAGCGGCTCGGTGGAGACGATCACCGCTCTTGTCGAGATTCGCTTTACGCTTTCCAGCATCCGCCGTCGCTCCGTGGCGGTTAGTACCGAACACAAATTGTAAGGAAGGTCGACGATCGCGGCATCGTACGCCCCGTCCAGCTCATTTAAATCTCCGATCTCCACGATTCCTGTATCGTCATAGCCAAAGTGACGTAGATTGCTTCTTGCTCCGCGAATCGCCACAGGATTGATGTCCCTGCCAACAATGTCAATCCCCATCGACATCGCTTCGATCAGCACATTGCCCATCCCGCAGCACGGGTCGACAGCTCGCTTGCCTTCCGGGGCTGGCACGGCGATATTGACCAGCGCCCGGGCCACCACCGTCGTTAACCCGGTGGAGTAGTTATGCGGCTTCTCCTTGTGCGCAAGCCAGACCGGGTCCGAGATGCGGCATATCCCCAGCACCCAGTCGTCCTGCCGCGCCAGCACACCCAAGGTTACCTCTGGATCACGCATCTCCGCGATGCCGCGAACTTGGGCACCGATCCGGCGCTCCGCCTCGCGCTCCCCTTCATACGTTTGCCGCCGTCCGTTTTTGAGATATCGGACCTTGAAGGTGCATCCCTCCAAATCCAGCAACGATGCCAGCTCGCCAAGCTCATCCAGTGTAGGCGCAGCAAACAAAACATCTAACCGCAGCTGCACGAACGGGCTGCGATTGGGCGGCAGCCGGAGCGGGCTTTCCAAATAAGCGTCTCCCTCTGAAGCCCGCCCGAACAGGGCGCGCTGCTCCATCAGACAGAGCTCCCGCTCGCTCTCATGGCTGGCAAAAGGATAAATATAGGTGATGGGGGATGATTTCAAATTGTAGCTTGGATTCAATCTAGCGACATCCTCTCTTGTCCTTATCTCCCCATTGTACCAGAATGTTCAATCATCCCGCATTTCGGTCAACTGCGCCCAGTATCGCTTGGGCATATGCGACATTTGTGCCCGAGGATTCAGCCGTTCCCGGATCGCCACGGTGTCGTAAAATTGCTTCCACAACCGGCGGTATACCCGTTCCTGCTCCCCCACCTCCGGCAAGACGAGCTCATCGAGATCCACGATCTCCGTCCGCTCCGGAGTCGCCTCCTTCGGGCGATGGATCAGCGCCTGGCGATGAGTTTGATCGTAGATCAGAAACGCCTCATGCCGATAACGGTTGCTAAAGTGCGGGGCTAAGATCGGCAACACGCGGTTCTTGGGTTCAATCACCGAAACGAGCACATCGCCGTATACCGAGAAGCGGACAAAGCCCATCAAAGCGTGACTTTCTGTATTCAAATGTTTTACCGCTTTGCGAAGCCGATGCACCGTAGTCTCGGTCAGCATATCCATAGCTGCACGCCCATGCCAGAATCCGAGCCGCAGGAAGCGATAGATTAACAAATCCTTCTGCGGCTCGCAAGTCAAGAACCCGCGGCGGACGAGCTCCTGAGCCTCCGGCGAGATGCTCCGCCCGATGGCGCTGTAAACCCGGGACGCTTTCTCAGGTGAGGTCTCCACCCACCTCGACTCAAATAACGTCACCTGCGGGTCGTCGTCAGCGCGGAGATCAACCAGTTCTTCCTTGCGTTCATAGCTTTCGAACACACAGGTTAGCAGACCGTCGAAGCTCCCATCATAAGCGTAAGCCGCTTCCTTTATCCAAGCAGCCATGCTCCGAGCTCCCTTCCTGCCGTCCCCGCCAACTCCTCGTCGGAGAACAGCGACAGCTGCTCCACCTTCGGCTGCGGCAGGAACATGTCGATTTCCTTGCGAGACAACAAGGATCTTAGAATCGTGCTTTCGTTCACCTTCAGTCCTTCCAGCCGACGTCCAGAACATGTGAGGAAGTATTGCGCCCGCTTCAACACGACCCCTAGCTTCTTCAAGCCATGAAAATCAAGCCGCCCTGTTCGCCGCGCAGCCACAATCCGTTTAGCGCTTCGTATTCCGATCCCCGGGACGCGCAGCAGCGTTTCATAAGGAGCCGTATTGACTTCCACCGGAAAACGATCGATATGCTGGACTGCCCAATGGCATTTCGGATCCATGAATAAATTAAAATTTGGCGTGCGTTCCTCGAGCAGCTCCTTGGCTTCAAAACCGTAGAACCGCAGCAGCCAGTCCGCCTGGTACAAGCGGTGTTCCCGCAGCAGAGGCGGCTTGGTATCCAGCGACGGCAGCAGTGTATGCTCCGCCACCGGTGTGTAGGCGGAATAATACACCCGCTTCAGCTCATATTTGCGATACAGCGCCTCCGTCAGGTTGAGGATGCTGAGATCGCTGTCCGGCGTAGCCCCGATGATAAGCTGAGTACTTTGCCCGCCGGGCACAAACCGGGGGGCGTGACGGTATTTCACGAGATCGGTACCGTTCTCGCGGATGCCCTGACGGATGGCGCGCATCGGCTTCAGGATCGCCTCCTTGCTCTTATCCGGCGCAAGCTGAAGCAAGCTGCGCTGCGACGGGAGCTCGATGTTTACGCTCATCCGGTCCGCAAGCAGCCCAAGCCGGGCTATCAGCGCCGGATCGGCACCGGGTATCGCCTTCACGTGAATATAGCCGCCGAACCCGTAGTGGTTCCGCAGCAGCTCCAACGTCCGGATCAGTTGCTCTGTCGTATAATCCGGGCTGCGCATGATCCCGGAGCTGAGGAACAAGCCCTCGATATAGTTGCGGCGGTAGAAATGCATCGTCAGCTCCGCCAGCTCCTCCGGCGTGAATGCAGCGCGGCGCGTGTCGTTAGATCGGCGGTTAACGCAATATTTGCAATCATAAATGCAGGCGTTTGTCATCAGCAGCTTGAGCAACGAAATGCAACGTCCGTCGGCGGCAAAGCTGTGACAAATGCCGCAAGCGACGGTGTTTCCTACCGTCCGGCTGTCGCCGTTCGCCCCGCTTCCCCGTTCAACCCCGCTGGAAGAACACGATACATCGTATTTAGCTGAATCCGTCAAAATGGTCAGCTTATCATATAGATTCATTCCTGCAGCCTCCCTTTTGGCTGCATTATATTACGAACATACGTTCTTGTCAATGAACTGCCTCTCACGACTAGCATGAGGAAAAACCTGCAATTGTGCAGGCTTTTGCCGCCAAAGGTCCCCTAAAAAGCAAAAAACCTGCAAAAGTGCAGGTTTTTGCGGGCAACTGGCCGATTTCCATCTATGACACGAAAAAAACTGTATTTTTGCAGGCTTTTTCTCCAGGACAGTCTATTCCGCGAAAAAAGATGTAAAATTGCAGGTTTTTGGTCAAGAGCACGAAAGCAGCAGTCCCGACAGTCCGAGTAATCCCAGCAATCCCAGTAATCCCGGCAGTCCCGGCAATCCCGTTTGTCACTTCACCTGCGACTCCTTCATCCCGCCGCTGGCCAGCAAAATATTAATGTTCTGCTGCTGCCGGTACTCATTGGGCGTCACGTTATATTTCTTGCGGAACATCTGCGTAAAATGCCGCATGTCCTGATAGCCGATGTATTCGGCGATTTCCGCGACCTTCAGCTTCGGGTTCAGCAGGAGTTGCTTCGCTTGCTCCAGCCGGAGCGAGGTCACGTACTCCTTGTAGCCAAGCCCGACCTTCTGCTTGAACAGCTGACTGAAATAGGCCGAGTTCAGGTAGACGATGGAGGCGACCTTTTCCAGGGAGAGATCCTCGTTGTAGTGCTCCTTGATGTACTGCAAGGCAACATCGATTGCCTTCTCCCCGCTGCCCTTCGCTGGATCCAGCAAGGTGACCGGCGAATCGGAGGCCTGCTTCATGCGCATGACCACCTGCGGCACCATCTTGAAATCGTTGTTCAGACCTGAATGGACGATCTGAAAAGGTACCTTCAAATAGTGCTTCATATGTGCCTTCACTTCGTCTTGAAACTGTCCGATTCGTTCCGGATCCCGCGGCGTAATCAGTCCCAGCAGACTTTGCCGGTCGTAGCTGACAACAAACCCCCGTCCATGGCGTTCAATCAACTCGGAGAGCACATTTTCCACGATGAAATGCTCCAGCCGCACGCTTTTGTCCCCGGCATCCATCTGGACCATCATCAAATAAAAGCTGAGATAGTCCTCCATAAACGGTGTCAGATCCAGATTGCCAATATCCAGGCCTGAGGCCAGCCGCTGGAACATGCCTTCGCGCAAATATTTCAAATTCGCCTTCAAGAGCTCCTCTTCCTTGATCAGCTCGCTTTCCTCGCGGATTTCCGCCGCCAGGGTACTGATGATTTCCTGCAGCCGGGTTTTCCCGATCGGCTTGAGCAGATAATCGCGGGCCCCCAACCGCACCGCTTCCTGGGCGTAGGCAAACTCGCTGTGGGCCGAGATAACCACCCACTTCACGTAGGGAAACTTGCGTTTGGAAATCCGCATGAATTCCAGCCCGTTCATCCCCGGCATCAAAATATCCGTTAGGACGATGTCGAAACGCTGCTCTCCCATCAGTTTAACCGCCTCTTCTGCTCCTTCCGCCAAATACACCGCATATTCCGGGGAGATCCGCTTAATCGTCCGTTTGATCCCTTCGCGAATCGCCCGTTCGTCGTCGGCTATCAGAATATTCACTATGAAACGTCTCCTTCCATTGGAAGCGGCAGCACGACGGCCACCTTGGTTCCTTCATCGGGAATGCTCTCGATCTCCAAACCGTAACGTTCACCAAACATATGCTGGATGCGGCGATGCAGGTTTTGCAGCCCGATGCCGCTGCTGCCCGTGCTGGACTCCCTCGGGATTTGCCGGTTCAACGACTGCTTCAGCCAAGCCAGCCGCTCGCCATTCATCCCATTCCCGTTGTCCTCCACGACGATCTTTAATACGTCCCCGACCTCCTGCGTATACAGCTTAAGCACGCCTTGGCGTTTCAAGGACTCGAGCCCGTATTTTACGGCGTTTTCGATGATCGGCTGAACGGTCATTTTCGGCAGGCGGATCCCCATCCAACGCTCGTCAACCGACGTTTCCACCCGCAGCCGGCCCTCCAGCCGGATCAGGATGATCGTCAAATAATGGTGGATCTGCTCCAGCTCTTCGCGCAGCGTAACCTTGGCTCCATCTTTCCACTCGCTGCTGTAGCGGAACATCGAAGACAGCGATAAGACGAGCTCGCCTAACCGATCGTTCTCCTTCTCATCCAGCAGCCAGTAAATCATATCCAGTGTGTTATACAAAAAATGCGGGTTCACCTGAGACTGCAGCGCATGCAGCTCGGCATTCTTCTCGCTGACCGAAGAGACCTTGACCCTTTCGATCAGCTCCTCGATCCGGCTAACCATCCGGTTAAAGGAGGCGACAAGAATGTTGATCTCCTGGTAAGAGGACACGTTCACCATCCCGCGGAAATTCCCGATCTCTACCTGTTTCATCTCACGAATCAGCTTCTTCAGCGGATTGGCGATCGTCCGCGATACGAGGCTGGCGACGACGGCGGAGACGATGATCAGGATCGAGATAACGATCAGTAAATACCGTTTGGTCTCCACCAGCTCCACGTTCAAATCCTGGCGCGGCGTCACGCTGACGACCGACCAGTCGGAGAAAGGCAGCCGGGAGGCCACGGTAATGCCGGAATCTTTCTGCTCCACCACCATATTACGGGACCCCTCCAGCTTGGGGAGGTTCGGCAACACCGGTGCCGGCTCGGTCAGCGACGAGACGACCTGACCCTGCTGATTCATCAGATAGACCTCGCTATGCTCGCCCAGCTTCAAATTATCTAGGGCATCCAGCACAGGCCCGGGGTTCACCTCAAAGAGAGCAATCCCGATCGGCTTGTGTTCATTCAAATCGTAAATTTGCCGGCCAAAAGCGAACACCGGACTGTCTTCGTTCATATCAATCAGCGAATGGGCATAAACGCCTAGCCACACCAATTTCCCCGACGAATCGCGGAGTTGGTGATACCATTCTTCCTTCGGATAGTCCGAATCGAGCACATTCATCGAGTTGCCGTAATTATAGATTTTCCCCCGGTTGGTGATGACATGGATGCCCACCAGATCGTCGCGCGAATAAAAAATCGCCCCGATAATATTCGTAATCGATTGCTCATTGATATAGGCTATCGCCGGTTCGTCGGTTTTCTCGTTCAACAGGCGGATCATTTCGAAATTGTTCGTGATCGACTTGGACAAGCTGTCGTACCCTTCGTAAAGCAGGCTGAACAACCCGGCGGTCTGGGCCACGTTTTTTTGCGACAGGTCGCTGATTTTCTCGTGATATTGCTCGGTGGTCCGGTTATAGTAAAGCAGGCTGACGATCAGCAAAATGCCCGACATGCAAAAAAGAAACAGCAAAAACAACCGATGGTTGATGGAATGAAAGCCGTTTCGCAACTGTTTTCCCCCTCCCATCCTCGTGTCCTGCTGCTCCTCCATTATAAGTCCGCTTCCCTATTTTGCAAGATAATCCCTTTAACCTTTGACGGCCCCTGCAACCATCCCTTTCGTAATCTGGTTCGACAGGAAGAAATAGATCAGAATGACCGGCAGTGCGCCCATAACGAGGAAAGCGCCGATCGCCCCGTAGTTGACGGAATATTGGCTGACGAACGTATATACCCCAAAGGGTAAGGTCTTTAGCTTCTCTGAAGAGATAAACGTCGCGGCCAAAATATATTCGTTCCAGATCGTGATAAAGGTAAGGATACACACCGTCATCATCGGCGGCACAGACACGGGAATAATGATGCTGCGGAAGATCCGGTAAATGCTCGCCCCATCGATATAAGCCGACTCCTCGATTTCCGCCGGGATGCTCTTCATGAACCCGCTGAGAATAAAGACGGCGATCGGGGTGGAGAAAGCGATATACGGCAATATGAGCGACAGATGGGTATTCAGAATATCGACGTTTTTGAAAATCACCATCAGCGGCAACAGCGTGGCCTGCATCGGGATCATCATCCCCATCAGAAAGACGGTCATGACCAAGCCGCCGTACTTCCAGCGGAAACGTGAAATCGCGTACGCCACCATCGAGCTCAGGAGGATGACGCAGATCATGGTGATCGCGGTGACCATCACGCTGTTCGATAAATATTTCAAGTAGCTGCCGGACTCGTAAGCATCTTTGTAATTATGCCACTGCAGCGCCTTCGGCAAGGCGAAGAAGCTCCCGCTCATGATCTCCTCATTCGTCTTCAAGGAATACAGCAGCAGCCACAACAGCGGGTACAGCTGAGTAACAACCGGAATCGCAAAGAGCAGATACACGATTCCCTTTTTGATTTTGCGCATGGACCTCGCCTCCTTGGCTAGCTGTATTTTTTCTCGAGCTTGTTGAAGATGGAATTGATGATCGCCGTGCATACAAGGCACAACAGAACCAGGAACGTGGCAATCGCGCTGCCGTACCCGTACTTCAAGGACAGGAACGAGCTGTTATACATATGCGTGGAGATGACGTCGGTAGCATGCGCCGGACCGCCGGCCGTCATGACCATCACGAGGTCAAACGCCTGCAGGGAGCCGATAAACGCCAAGACGATCGATATTTTAAAAATCGGGACGATTAGCGGCATCGTGATGTAACGATCTGCTTTGAAGCCTTCCGCCCCGTCGATTTTCGCGGCTTCATAAATTTCGTCCGGAATGTTCTGCACCCCGGTGTATTGGATCAACAGGTGGTAGCCGAAATACTGCCACAACGACACGAAGTACAAGCTGAACATGGCGATCTTCGGCTCGGTCAGCCAGTTATGCGTCCAACTGTCCAATCCGAGGGCAATGAGCACGCCGTTCAACATCCCGCCCATCGAGGTCGGGTTATAGATGGTTTTCCAGAGTTGTCCGATAATAACGACCGATAATATCACCGGCGTAAAATAAATCGACGCCAGCGTATTTCCCTTCTTCAAATAACGGCTGAGCAAAATGGCGAAAAACAAGCAAAGCGGAATTTCCAACATGGAAGCTACCGCATAAAGCAACGTTCTCCTGACCGACGGCCAGAAGACTGGATCGTTCCAGAACATGTCGCGGAAGTTGGATAACCCCGTAAATTTCGCAGTGGTGATCCCGTCCCAATTCAATAAACTGGTCCCAAACGATACGACAATGGGAACAAACACTAGGCACACATACAACAACAGACAAGGCAATACGAAGACGGCTATTGTGCGTGCAGGCACTTTCAGTACTTTCATCTCTCCGCCCCCCAATAGAAATGCGATGCGAAGAAGCGCTCTGGCACGAATGCTCATAAGGCTGCTTCGCATCGATGGAAAGGTAACTTTTTAGTTTTTATACGGTAGGGTTAGTTCATTATTGCTTATTGGCTTCGAAGGCGGTTTGATGTTCTTTGGCTACTTGAGCGGATTCCACTTTCTGTACAAACAGGTTTTGGATGCTGCTCAGGTGGACTTGCGCGGTTGCCGGATTCATCGTATTGTCAAACGCCAGGTCGCCGCCCTTCACTTGGTTGAACAATTCAGCCACGTTGATGGCAAGGTCGGAGTAACCGGCTGCTTTCAGGTCGCCGTCGACTTTTTGGCCGAGACCTACGGCGTTTTTGTTCTCAAATTGCTTCTTCGGGAAGTTCAGCGTAAAGAAGTTCAAGAAGTCCTTTGTTTCCTGCAAATGCTCGCTGTTCGCCGATACCGCAAACGCGCTGCCCGGTGCGAGCATGAACTCGTTTGGATCGCCCTTGCCGTTCACAGTCGGGAATTGGAATGCGCCGACCTTGCCAGCTACAGACGAAGCATCGATGGCGCCGGTTTCCCAGGATCCGATCACCCACATCGCCGCTTGACCGGATTTGAAGATGTTGCCGCCCGCCGTTGCGTCAATGGAGGTTGCGCCGTCCGGGAACGCGCCGGCTTGCACCAGCTCTTGGAACTTGTCGACGGCTTCGATGAAGGCCGGATCTTCAAACGTCTTCTTGCCGTCCATCACGTCTTGCAGGAAACCAGGGCCGCCGTTCGTACGAAGCAGGATGTTCATGAACAGGAACGAACCGGTCCAGGAATCCTTCTCGCCGATCGCCAGCGGCGTGATGCCTTTTTCTTTGAAGATCTTCACGTCAGCCAGGAACTCATCGAACGTTTCCGGTGTTTTGGTGATGCCGGCTTGCTCGAACAGTTCCTTATTGTAATAAACCACTTCGATATTGTTGCCGTCCGGCAGGGCATACACGTTGCCGTCAAAGCTGTAGTAATCAAGCAATCCCGCTTGGTACGTGTCCTTCAGGCCGTTTTGGTCCAGCATGTCGTTGAGCGGCGCCAGCAAGCCGGCGTCCACGAACGGTTTCATTTGCGCCGCCGGGTTCACGATCGTGATGTCCGGAACTTCTTTGGATGCGGCTTGCGTTTTGAGCTTGATTTTTTGCTGGTCGGTATTCAGCGTGTCGAGTTCGATATGGATGTTGGGATGCGCCGTTTCGTACTCTTCAACCAGCGCATGGATCGTTTTATAGGACGGAGTAGCCGGGTCTGGATAAATGTTCTGGAACGTGATAGTGATCTTCTCGCCGCCGCTCCCGCTCTTCGCCCCGTTTCCGGCCGGCTCGTTCGCCGCTGCATTGTTCTTCGCCGCGTTGCCTCCGCATGCCGACAAGCTCAGCGCCAGCACGGCGGTTAAAGCGATTGCCGAAGTTCTCTTCCATAGCTTCTTATTGACCATTGAATCATGCCCCCTGTGTTTAGGATAAAACCATTATTTCGCCTTTAAGCGCTTTCAACAAGGCGCGAACTTTGGATATCCGGTTGATTTTTTTTAGGAATGTAGAATTTCCCCTGTTTCCTTGGAATTGGGAATAGGAGTGGAGCGGGATGCGCAACGCAGGGCGAGGGTGTGGATGCAGCAGGACGCGGTAGGGCGCGGGAGGTGCGGGGGGTGCGGTAGGTGCGGTAGGTGCGGTGGTGGGCCCGGTGGGTGCGGTAGGATCGGGAGCCCTGGGGGAAGTGCGGCTAATGTTGCATGTTGTACAACACCCACAGCAATTAGGTGTTCTGCTGCAAAAATGTTGCATTTTCTGCACATTATTAGCCGGCATGGGACTGCCACCCTCAAAATGTTGCATTTTGTACAACATTTCACAGCAAATCGGGCGCTCTGTCGCAAAAATGCTGCACTTTCTGCAACATTATAGCTAGAACCCCGGTGGATCAGGGTAAAATGTTGTACATTCTGCAACATT
>RCUU01000035.1_pt1 | contig 71861 bp, 51 predicted proteins | sample 2166211 | NCBI WGS metagenome assembly RCUU01 (sample SAMN09932620, study PRJNA488358) | compost metagenome | feature: garden; material: soil; isolation source: compost soil in phenylacetic acid-enriched culture | place: Germany: Experimental Botanical Garden Goettingen | collected 2016-01-27
GCACTGGCCGCCAGCTCAGGCGTTCTTGGGTCAGTGCGCTCGACGTTGGGTTATCTAGCGCAGCAAGCGCACCCAGAAATCCGAAGTGGGCATCTGCCTCTTCGCGTGGGATGCTGACCACCGGCAGGTTTAGGTGGCGGCCGATGACGCCGGCAATGTCACGGAAGGGCACCCCCTCATCTCCGGCCCCGTGCAGCCGTGATCCCGCCGGGGCATCTTCCAGCGCCAGCCGGAACAGCCGCGTCGCATCCAGGCGATGTACCGCTGGCCAGCGGTTCGCTCCGTCGCCGATGTAGGCAGAGACACCCTTCTCGCGGGCAATGGCAATCAGCCACTTAACGAAGCCCTTGTCACCTTCTCCATGCACGGACGGCGAGAGACGGACTACTGAAGTCCGCACCCCGCGCTCAGCCAGTGCCAGGACCAGGTTCTCTGAGCCGCCCCGGGGCAATTCGGAGTTGGCCGCAACTTCTTCCGTTCCGAGTTGTCCCGGCGGGAGCAACCTTGAGAGGATCAAAGTTCCCGAAGCGATCACAAACGGCTTGCCGGAGCCCTCAAGTGCTGCTCCTATCGTCTCAACGGCGCGAAGATCGGCTTCGATGGCACCGGCATAGTCCGAGAAGTCATGCTTAAAAGCAAGATGAATGACACCGTCCGCTGTGGAGGCGCCGCTGTGAAGGCTGTCGAGGTCGTCGAGTCCTCCATGATGCACTTCCACGCCAGCCGCCGATAATGCTGCGGCAGCCTTGTCCGATCGGGCGAGTCCAACGACCTGATGCCCGGCATCGATGAGTTCACGGACGACGGCAGAACCGATGAAGCCTGTTGCTCCAGTAACAAAAACACGCATAAACAATTCCTCCTAAAATGAAAATGGATGCTTGCACTGAAATGATAAAGTATAGAGTGCACTCGATAGCAACACCACCCAAACCCATGCTACAATAAAAATATGGAAGAGAAGTATTCGAGTAAACAAGTTGCGGAAAAGACGGGATTAAGCGTCCACACCTTGCGGTATTATGAACAAACCGGGTTAATTGGCGGGATTGAACGGGACAAAAATGGATATCGCCAGTATTCGGAATCCGATATTGCATGGTTTCAAGCTTTAAGTTATTTTCGGGCGATGGGGATGCACATTGGGGAGATCCAGCAGTTTATCGCCTTGCAAAATCGTGAAGTCTCAACAATCACAGCACGAAGGGAGTTTATGGAGAATTATCGCGGGAAAGTTATTGATCAAATGAAGGAACTTGAAATGACACTGGAAAAAATCGATCATAAAATCAATTTTTTCAAACGGCTAGAGTCCACACAACCAGAACAGGAGAGATAACTGAGGCAGCCATTTTATCACGGGACCAGCGGTAAGAAGCCGGATATCCGACTGGAAATGGGCCTCCAGTGACACGCAGGTTCTACATATTTGCCGGTAAGAAAAACCCGCATTCGGGTTTTTCTTTTTTTTGCATGGAGCCGCATAATGTTGCATAACACCTGGTGGTGGGCAAGCTGGCAGTATATGTTTTGATATTATATAAAATGTGTATAGATTAAACTTCCAGTATCAGGGCACAATCGAATAATTGCCCCTTGAACATTACGTTACGTAATGTTTTATACTAAGGCTACCGGAAGACAGCTGGCACGGAAAAAAGGGGATGGTTATGAAGCAGACCTGGAAGGTGGGGGAGCTTGCGCGGCTGACAGGACTGACGATTCGCACGCTGCGCTATTACGATCAGATTGACTTGTTCGCACCCTCGGGATATTCCGATTCGGGGCATAGGCTCTATACGGAGGCGGACATTGTGCGGCTGCAGCAGATTTTGTCCCTGAAGGAGCTGGGCTTGTCGCTTGACGAGATCAAGACGGTGCTGACCGGCAATGATTTCAGTCTCCCGGAGATTATCTCGCTGCAGATTGCCCGGATCAAGGCGAACATGCGGGCACAGCAGAAGCTTTTGGGGGAGTTAGAGCATATCTCAAGCCTGATGCAGACGGAGCAATCCTTGACCATTGAAGATTTCACCAAGGTTTTGGAAACGATGAGAATGAGCCATGAGAAGTTTTTTGCCGACAAACGCAAGAGCTGGAATCAACATCTGGACCGGCTGGGCGATTTCCTGGATGAGCATCCCGAATAACCAAATTGAACGGAGGATTAAGTCATGAATCAGCACTTCATTAAGCACGATACCTTTGCGCTAGAGCGCAGCTATAACGCTTCCCCTGCCAGAGCTTTTGCCGCTTGGGCTGATCCGGCCATCAAAAGCAACTGGTTCCCGCAAGCGCTGGAATTCGACTTTCAGGTCGGCGGGCGTGAGGTTGTACAAGGCGGTGAACCGGGAGGTCCGGTCTATACCTCCGTCGCCACCTATCACGAGATTATGCAGGATAACCGTATCGTCTACACGATTACCATAGACAAGGCAGAGACCCGGATATCTGTATCCGTGGTCACAGTAGAGTTCAAGCCCGAGGGAAGCCGTACGCAGCTGATCTACACAGAGCAATGCGCCTTTTTCGACGGAGAGGATTCAGTGGAGGATCACATCGGCGGAGCGACAGATTTTCTGGACAAGCTGGGGCTTGAACTGAACGATGCCCAATAAACAGGAGGCGGAGGCTGCTGCATGAGAAAAATTATTGTATCCGAGTTCATCACACTGGACGGGGTCATGGAAGAGCCGGTTTGGACCGTTCCCTTCAATAGCGAGGAACAGAATGAGCATAAATTCGCGGAGCTTCAGGCCTGTGATGCCCTTCTGCTGGGCCGTGTCACTTACGAAGGGTTCGCTGCAGCCTGGCCTGAAACCGCAAAAACGAATACTGTCGTGAATGACATCCAGGATTTCTCTATCCCTGACGGGTTCGCCGAGCGGATGAACAGCTACCCCAAATATGTAGCCTCCAGGACACTTAGTCCGGAGGAGATGAGATGGAACGCAAGTTTGATCGAAGGCGATCTCGTAGAAGAAATCTTGAAGCTCAAGCAGCAGCCTGGCGGGGACATACTGGCTCTTGGAAGCTGTGAGCTCATCAACACCCTGATGCAGTATGATCTAATTGACGAGTACCGGTTCATGGTGTTCCCAGTGGTGCTGGGCAGCGGCAAGCAGCTGTTCCAGGACCGGCATGAAATGAAGACGCTGGAGCTTGTCCATACCAAGGTGCTGCAATCCGGCGCGGTGGAGCTGACATACCGCCCGGCAAGAGGCTGAACCGCCGCCGAATACAAAAGGGCCGTGCACATAATGCATGGCCCTTTTAGTGTGCAGATAGGGCTTTACAAAGGCCTGCGGGCAACGCCGTGGACTGGAGGCCGCAAGGTTCACTAAGGCAGCTCAAATTTCAGTCTCCGTCGACCAGGCCCCTGATCCGCTCCAGATCATTGCTGCACAGTACTTCAAGGCTGGCTGTGATCTTCTCCTGATTCCAGTCCCACCATTTCAGCTCCAGCAGCTGCGCGATCAGTTCATCATCGAAGCGTTTTCTAAGAATGCGGGCCGGATTCCCGCCGGCAATATGATAGGGAGGCACATCCTTGGTCACGGTGGAATTGGCCGCGATGATGGCTCCGTCGCCAATGATTACACCGGGCATAATGGTGGCATTCTGGCCGATCCACACATCGTTGCCGATGATGGTATCGCCCTTATAGGGCAGGTCCGTCAGCTCCGGCGTAGCCTTCTCCCAGCCGCCGCCCATAATGTTGAAAGGGTAGGTTGTCACCGAGCCCATCCGGTGATTGGCGCCGTTCATAATGAACTCGGTGCCGCGGGCGATGGCGCAGAATTTGCCGATGACCAGCTGATCCCCGATGAATTCATAGTGATGGGTTACCCGGCTCTCGAACGTGACGGACTCATCAGGATCATCATAGTAAGAATAGTCTCCGGCGGTGATATTGGGACGGGTGATGGTATTTTTGATGAACCGGACTTGCTTAATATTGGGGTTCGGATGGATTGCGTTCGGATTCGGTCCTGTAGGATGCATAAGCACACACCTTTCACTGGATTATCGGATGCGATAGTCCGCATGTGTCTTCATTATAACCCAAGCCAAACGGCGGTCCAGCCCGGAATAACCGGGTGAACCGCCGTTTGGCTTGAACTATTCTTCGGAGTGTGCTGCTTCGTCTTTAACTTCCGCGCGGAAGCCCTGGATGCTGTGCTTGCGGCGTTCATTTTTGGCTTCGATCTGGCTGCGCTCCTCGCTGCTGATCTCTGAGGAGAACTCGTTAAGGTAGTCTTCCGCTTCCCTCAAATTCCGCTCTGTATGCTGAATGCTTTGTTGTAAATGCTCAACATTGTCTGCCCGGTTATCCGGCTTTGCCATTTGTGGATCGCCTCCTGTGAATTAACGCACCCAAGTATGGGCGCTAACCAGTAGGTTGATCGAAAATGGATGATTGTATGCATCATTCTGCCTGATCACAGGCAGGAGGAAATCTTCTTAATAAACATCCCGCGCATAACGCTTGCTTAATGACATTTCTTTTACGTAATCATTCGCCGCGTCTGCAGACATGCCGCCGTGCTGCTGGATCACTGTCTTCAGCGCGGTATCTACTTCCTTGGCCATCTGCTGGGCATCTCCGCATACATAGAAGTGTGCGCCTTCCTGAAGCCAAGTCCAGAGTTCCGCTCCATGCTCAAGGATACGGTGCTGTACATAGATTTTCTCAGCCTGATCACGGGAAAAGGCCGTATCCAGACGATGCAGGAACCCCTCCTTCTGCAGCCCCTCAAGCTCCTCCCGGAAATAAAAATCCGTGTCCTCCCGCTGCTCACCGAAGATCAGCCAGTTTTTGCCCGTGGCTCCGGATGCCTTGCGCTCCTGCAGGAAGCCGCGGAACGGTGCGATGCCTGTACCCGGACCTACCATAATCATCGGGGCATCGGGATTTGCCGGTGGCCGGAAATGGGCATTCTTTTGAATGAAAACAGGAATCTCCGTATCCGCTGTAGCGAGGTCGGCGAGGAAGGTGGAGCATACTCCCTTGCGGGCGCTTCCGTTGTTCTCGTAGCGGACAGTGGAAACTGTAATATGGACCTCGTCCGGATGAGCCTTCGGGCTGGACGAAATGGAATACAGCCGGGGCTGCAAAGGCTTGAGCTGTTCCACAAGCTCCCGCGCACTAAGGGCAACCCGGAACTCCTGCAGCACATCGATGAGCTGACGTCCCCACAGCCATTGCTTCAGTTCCGCCTGGTTGTCGCTTTCAAGGAGCTTGCTCAACCTCACATTCTGTGAGCGGTCCCGGATGAACCGGAGCATCTCCGGATGAATACGGGCAATTTCATAGTGACGGAGCAGGGCTTCGATAACCGGCAGCTCTCCCTGGCCTTTAACCATCACCGGGGTGGAAGGCTCGATGCCCAAGGTGTGCAGCAGATTACCGGCCAAATCAGGACAATTGGCAGGCCATACGCCCAGCGCATCGCCTGCTTCGAACTGCACTCCAGCAGACTTCAGATCGAAGGCATAGTGGCGGGTTTCTTTTTCAGACCCGGCCTTATTCAGACATTGCTTGAACAGAATACGCGATGGCACCGGGTGATTCCGGTGATATCCGCGTTGCTCCGGGTCTGGAGTTGCTGGTCCGGGTGCGGCCACGGGAGTGGATGAGTTCCCGCTGGAACCGGCTAGTTTAGAGGACTCCGGGCTGCCTGTGAACGCGCTAAGCAGTCCCGAGATATCATTTGTCCATGCATCCACCTGTTCCTGAAAGTCCGTATCGCAATGGGCGCAGTCCAGTAGCCGCTGTGCGCCAAGCTCCTCCAGCCGGGTATCCAGATTCCGCCCGAAGCCGCAGAACAGATCGTAGTTGGAGTCCCCGAAGGCAAGCACGGCATAACGCAGGTCCTGGAGCAGTGGTGCATTCTCTGCCTTGAGGGACTGGTAAAAGCTTTCACCGTTGTCCGGAGGATCTCCGGCGCCGAAGGTGCTGGCGATGAACAAGGCAAACCGGTTCTTGGCCAGATCGCTAACGGAATACTGATTCATATTTACGAGCCGTACATCGTAACCGGCCTGCTGTAATTTCTTCGCGCAGTCGATGGCCGCACCTTCGGCATTTCCGGTCTGCGAGGCCCAGAGGATGGTTACAGGAAGCTTGCCCGTGGCTATAGGATATTCCGCGGTTGCCCCTGAAGAGACTGAACCCGGGGGCACTTCCTGCCGGGAATAGGATTCCGTACCGGGAAGCGAAGTGCGGGAGAACATTCCCGCCAGAAGACCATCCACAAAGTAGCGGGTCTCCCGCTCAAACGGCGCGGTGGGCGGCAGAACCGGAATCCCCGCGGCGGATCGGCCAGCTTCGGTGCGCAGACTTGTGATGAAGCCGCCCAGATAAGCCTGTTCATGACTATCCAGAATCATGGCTGCCGGGGCTTCAATACCAAACATGCCCGCAAGCGTATCGAGCTGCTTCATCGTTACGGCCTCCTTAGGGTGGGCGTTCTCAGCGCCGGCTGGCGATGAGGACTGATTCTGATCCATATCCGGCGCCTGCGGCTCCCCGGAAGGCTGGCCCGCAGCCTTGATCAGCGATACTGAGCAAAATTTCAACTCGGGCTGCAAGGACAGGGGGTCAACGGCATCATTCGTGACGTCATTTACGGCTAACTGGGGACCAAAGACATCATTCCAGTGGAAGGGGGCGAAACAGTTGCCGGGGCGCACACGGTCTGAAATGACAGCCGGGAGAATCGCCTGCCCCCGCCGTGAACGAAGCTCTACCGGCTGGCGGTCCTTGATTCCAAGCGCCTCAGCATCCTCCGGGTGGATCTCGACAAAGGGACCCGGGTTCAGCTTATTGAGCTTAGGGACTTTGCCTGTCTTCGTCAGCGTATGCCATTGATGCTGCAAGCGGCCCGAATTCAGTACGAAGGGATAGTCACTGTCCGGCATTTCCGCAGGCGGCATATACGGACGTGCCCAGAATACGGCTTTTCCGCTGTCTGTCGGGAACAAGATATCCGAAGAACGGTCATCTGAAGGCTCATTCAGGGCAATGCTGCTCTGATGGTTCAAATACCGGATCGGATTCCGGTCGTTCGGCTGGTCCGGCGCACTAGGCCACTGCACAGGCGTTTCCCGAAGCCGTGCATAGGTGGCCCCGCGCAGGTCGTAGCCGGTCTTAGGATTCCAGGCCTGCTGGATTTCCGCATAGACCTCTGCTGAAGAATTATAGGAAAAAGCCTCGGCATAGCCCATTTCAGCGGCTACCCGGGCGATAAGCTGCCAGTCGGGCATGGCCTCTCCGGGCGGCTCAACGGCTTGCTGCATCAGGGTCAGGTTGCGCTCGGAGTTGATCATCACGCCTTCACCTTCGGCCCATAAGGCCCCGGGCAGCAGGATATCCGCATACCGGTTGGTCTCGGTATCCAGGAAGCTGTCCTGGGTAATGACCAGCTCAGCCGCTTCAAGGGCTGCGATGACCTTCTTGCGGTTGGGGACCGTAGCTACCGGATTAGTACAGATAATCCAGCAGGCTTTGATCTTACCTGCGATCATGCTCTCGAACATGGAGATGGTGCCGCTGCTGGCATCCGTGCGAAGCATGCCTTGGGGGATTTCCCACAGCTTCTCTATGAAGCTGCGGTCGGCCTCAGATACCAGAGAGCGCTGCCCGGGCAGGCCCGGCCCCATGTAGCCCATCTCGCGGCCGCCCATGGCATTGGGCTGGCCCGTGAGCGAGAAGGGGCTGCTTCCCGGGCGGCAGATGGCTCCTGTGGCGAGATGCAGGTTGCAGATGGCATTCGTATGCCAGGTGCCGTGAATGCTCTGGTTGAGGCCCATGGTCCAGCAGCTCATCCATTCCGGGGCCTCGCCAATCCACTCGGCCGCCTGGCGGATATCGGCTTCCGGGATTCCGGTGATATCGGCCACTGTATCCGGCGGATAGTCCTCCAGGAATTCCTCCATACCCTCAAAGCCGGAGGTGAACCGGGCGATAAAGTCCGGGTCCGTATGGCCGTTCTTAACCAGCAGATGCAGCAGTCCATTCAGCAGGGCAAGATCCGTTCCGGGTTTGATCTGCATGAACAGGTCTGCTTTCTCCGCCGTTGCGGTCCGCCGGGGGTCGACGACAATCAGCTTGGCCCCGGCCTTCACCCGGTCCATCATCCGAAGGAACAGAATCGGATGGCAATCGGCCATATTGGCGCCGATGACGAAGAATAAATCCGTCTTATCCATATCCTGATAAGAACCCGGAGGCCCATCCGCACCAAGGGAGAGCTTATAGCCGTTCCCGGCGCCCGCCATGCACAGGCGTGAATTGGATTCGATATTCGGGGTCCGGATGAAGCCCTTGGCCAGCTTGTTGATCAGGTACTGGGCCTCCAGCGACATTTGGCCCGATACATATACGGAGAGAGCATCCGGGCCGTGTTCCTCCAGTATGGCACGCAGCCGCTGCGCGGTATCGCGGATAGCCGTGTTTAGTTCCACTTTTACAGGCTCAGCCCCCCGGGACGGGCGGCTGTATGCATATTCCATCCGGCCCGATTCCGTGAGCGCGGCTGCGGCAGTGCTCCCTTTGGTGCACAATCGGCCGAAATTGGCCGGATGCTCCTTGTCTCCGGTGATTTTGACCACGCGGTTACCCGACACTTCGAGTACGATCCCGCAGCCAACCCCGCAATATGGACAGACGCTTTTGACTTTGGTTGTCATGTGAGTTCACCGCCTCGAAGTACTTTATAGAAGCTTATTAGTAATTAACCCCGGATTCCGCTTTGGCCCAGGACTTTCTCCACGATCTGGTTACAGCATAGAAAATCAGGGTTGTCAGGAGCACGATGGAGCCGACCACCAGAAATCCGGTAACCTGTGAGCCTGTGGATTGCTTCAGCGGGCCGAGGACGTAGGTCGGCAGCAGATATCCGCCAAGACCTCCGGCAGCGCCGACAATTCCGGTAATCACTCCGATTTCACTGGAGAAACGCTGGGGAATGATCTGGAAGACCGAGCCGTTGCCCATTCCGAGGCAGGCCATCATCACGCTGGTATAGAGCAGCATCACCAGGAATGAACTAGGCATGGACGCAATGGCAAATGCACAGATGGAAATTACACCGTACAAAACCAGCAGGAGGCGCATGCCGCCAATCCGGTCTGCGATCCAGCCGCCCAAAGGACGGAAGAAGCTGCCGGCGATGACTGTGATGGTGACCAGGTATCCCACCTGGACTTTGGTCAGACCCCCGGAGTGTACGCCGTCGCCGTATACATCATAGAAGAAGATGCTCGCATAGTTGGCGAACCCGACAAATCCGCCGAAGGTAATGGCGTAGAACATCGAGAACCACCAGGTATCGGCATACTTGAAGACGCTGAGGTAGCTTTTGAGCGGCTTGGGCGCAGGGGCATTCGGGGCATCTTTAGCCAATATGGCAAAAATAATCATCACGATCACCAGGGGAATCAGCGCGATCCCGAACACACTGTGCCATCCGTAAGCCTGGGCGATCTGCGGTCCGAAAAAGGTCGCCAGCGCGGTTCCGCTGTTCCCGGCTCCGGCAATGCCCATCGCAAGGCCCTGATATTGAGGCGGATACCAGCGGCTGGCGAGGGAGAGGGATACGGCAAAACTCGCCCCTGCAAAGCCGAGCAGGAATCCGATCATATGAATCTGCAGCAGGCTGGTTCCGCCAAGCCAACCCCACAGCAGGGGGATAATGGTGAGGAACATTCCGAGCAGTCCTGCTTTTTTACTGCCAATGCGGTCAGCCAGAATGCCCATCGGAATCCGGAAGATCGAACCGCCGAGGATGGGGATGGCGACCATGGCCGCTTTTTGGGTATCCGATAAACCGAAATCCTTGGTGATGTAGAGCGACAGCGCTCCACACAGCACCCAAATCATAAAGCTTACATCAAAGTACAAAAAAGCTGATAATAGACTCGGGGCATGACCCGCCTTGCGAAAACTTTTTGCTTCCATTGCTGACATCCTCCTTTTAATGAACCCCAAGTAAGTGAACCGGCAAAAAAGGGCCGACTGACAGAACCCGCACACCTGCGGATTTTGTTCATCGGCCCCATTGCCATTGCAGCCACGCCATCGTGACTGACTGTATGATTGGATGTAAGAACTCCGGTCCAGCAGACTATCCGTCCACAGCATTGTGGGGAGAATCTGTTGCCACCTTCAGGACACATTGTTGTGTCGTTGAAATCTTATATTGTCAATATAATTAGCTCGATAAGAAATGTCAACAACTATGACATAAAAATTTTAAATAATTAATCTTTATGCTTTATGAAGGCGTTTTAATGGGGTTTGTGTAATATAACCTTACATTTGATTTTACAATTCCTGGTGAGTGACAAAAATGTCACGCAGATGGTTTCTGGTTCTATGGTTGCAGGTTTAATGCGTGGCTATGATAAGAACAGGAAAGGGAGGAGAATAAAATGCAAACTGTCATTCAGACCAAAAATTTATCGAAAAATTATGGGACAACAGCAGTACTGAAAAATATTGATTTGATGATCCAATCCGGAGAGTTTACAGCGATTATGGGGCCTTCGGGCTCGGGGAAATCGACGCTGATGAACGTATTGTCGACCATTGACCGGTTCACGGGCGGCGAGGTGTGGCTGGAGGGGAAATCCCTGCTGGAGCTCAAAAAAAAGTCGCTGCGCCAATTCCGGCAGGAGCGCATGGGATTCATTTTTCAGGATTATAATCTCCTGGATACGCTCACGGCCAAAGAGAATATTCTTCTGCCGCTCTCTTTGCGCAAAGTGAAGGTGGAGGAGATGGAAGGGCTGCTGCGGCCGATAGTGCAGGCCCTGAATATTGAGGAGATCCTTCATAAATATCCAAGTGAGCTGTCGGGCGGACAAAAGCAGCGGGTCGCTTCGGCGCGGGCCATGATCACGAGCCCGTCCATTGTTTTTGCGGATGAGCCAACGGGAGCACTGGATTCACGGTCCGCGACCCAGCTCCTGGAGCAGCTTGTGGAGCTGAACGGGACGTTCGGGACAACGATTATGATGGTGACTCATGATCCCTATGCGGCCAGCTATTGTAAAAGGGTTATTTTTCTGCGTGATGGAGGAATTGTCAATGAGATCTACGCAGGAGACCAGGCGCAAAAAACGTTCTACGACCGCATTCTGGAAACCCAAAGCTTGATGGGGGGCAAGCTGCGATGAGTCTGCTGGAGCTTACGGTCCGAAATGTTAAGCGCAACTTCCGTCTGTATTCTATCTATCTGTTCTCGATGATCACCGGCGTCATCATTCAATTCACGTTCTCGTCCCTGATGTACAATGAAGATATTATCGATGCGCTGCAGAACCGTGCCAATTTTCAGACCGGTGTGGGCATCGCTTCGCTTATTGTGTTTTTATTTATCATTTTTTTTATTCTATATGCCAACTCCTTCTTCATGAAGCAGCGCAAAAAAGAGTTCGGCATGTATCTGCTCTACGGTCTGAACGAACGGCAAATTACTCGGATGGTGTTTTATGAAACGCTGATCATGAGTGCGATCTCTCTATTGACGGGGATATTGACCGGAGGTTTGCTGTCCAAGCTGTTTGGGATGCTGCTGATGAATCTGATGCATTACGACCAGGTCATCTCCCTGACTTTCCCCGTTCAGTCGATTGCTGCAACTATCGGTGTCTTCCTATTGCTCGCTGTGATTATAAGCGTACAGAGCTATCTGATGTTGAACCGGGTGCAGCTTACGGAATTGTTTCATGCGAAGCAAAAGATGGAGAAACCTGTGCGCATTTCTACGGTTTGGGCTATGATTTCTGTGCTGCTGCTGGGCATGGCCTTTGCTCTGATTGGCAGCGGGAAAGGTTCGGTGTTCTGGCAGGACTACGCGGCGGTGAGTATGATTGCTGTAACTATCGGCATTATCGCGGGGACCTTCCTGTTCTTCCGCCAATTTGCCGGCTGGCTGCTTAGGGCGGTAAGCCGCCGCAGAAACTATTATGAAGGCAACACGGTGCTGTGGACCTCTTCCCTGCGGTTTCAGATTCGGGGCAATACGTTGAATTTAACCTTTATTTCCCTGTTCAGTGCGGCGATTATGCTGCTGCTGAGCTTCATGACGATTAACTATAAGGTACAGTTCGAAGCGGTGGGGAGAAACCTGCCTAATGATATAGCGTTTGAATCTCTGGCCCCTGCGCAAAACAACAAAATCGACAGCGTCATCCAAAGCTCCGGCCACGAGATCCGGTACCACCTGACGCAAGAGGTCCTGATGGCTGATCCGCTATCGGATATGGCTCCGGCTTTTGAGAATCCTGAGTACTACACTCCAAATGTCTTGCTGGTATCCGAGCATACCTATAACGAGCTGATAGAGAAACGGGACCCCAAGCAGAAGCTGGATCTAGAAGGTGATGAAGCGGTAGCTCTTGCCCAAGGATCGGACTTCCCGCAATCGTATGCCGTCAGTGAAAGGCCTGACTTCAAGGTGAAGACGAATGTGGAAACCACCTTCCATGTCAAAGAGAAAAAGGACTATGCCTATCTTGGCTGGTCGTCAGATCCGGTTGCATCGATGCTCCTCAAACCTGCGGTGTTTGTGATTTCTGACGAGTCTTATCAGAGCCTGCGGGAGCATGCGGATAAGAAGTCTTTTGAAATCTACGGTATTGCTGATGCGGGCCGGGCCGAGGAGCTGTCGAAGCAGGTGCATGCCATCGTCACGGAGACACCGGGTGCCTACTACTCCTCGTTCGCCGACGTATATTCCAAGCAAATTGAGGGCTCGTCGCTCATGCTGTTCGCCAGCGGGTTTCTGGCTCTGATTGCGATCTTCGCGCTTGCCAGTGTCATATATTTCAAGCAATTGCGCGAGGCCACGGACGAACGGCTGCAATATACCATTCTGCGCAAAATCGGCGTGGATGACCGGCAAATGAAAAGCGTGATCCGCAAACAGCTGCTGTTTGTCTTTCTGCCGCCGCTCGCGCTTGGAATCTTGCATAGCTGGTTCATTATTAAGTATTACATCCTAGATTCCGTGCAGGACTTTCCTGGACTCACCGCAGCCGTGTGGGGCATCATGGGTGTGTACTTCCTGATTTACTTGTTGTTATATGTTTCTTCCACGAATGTTTATTATAAAATTGTGAACGAAACCCCGTAACTTCTAAGTTATTTTCTATAGAATCAGACAGCGGCGATTCTCCGGTTATTGGAGGATCGCTGTTCTGCGTTGTTGTTACCATGAAATCTGAATACATACAAGCCGGTGAGCAAGAGCTAATTGGAAAAAGGGAACTTATTTTTCCAATAAATCAACAATCGTGAGGTTTAAGTGGAAAAAGGAAACTTAATTGGACTATATTGCTCCATCAAGGGCGAAATGAGCTGAATTAGTGTACCTTTTTCCACTTAATCTGCGGAGAACAGGGGTGGCAAGGAAATTAGTTATCCTTTTTCCAACTATCGCTTGCTGGGCAGCGGGAAGGGGGGATTTAAGTTCACATTTACTGCAGCATTTTCAAATAAGGATCGTGGTTCTTCGGAAAATGGATGGTGAATTCGGTGAAGCTGCCTGCCTCGGATTCGCAGGAAATGTAGTGACCCAGTTTTTTGGACAGCTCCTGGGCCAGATACAAGCCCATCCCTGTTGACTTGGCATAGGTGCGCCCGTTGGTGCCGGTGAAGCCGCGGTTGAATATCCGCGGCAGATCCTTGCGGTCGATGCCGATGCCATTATCAAGCACAATAAGCAGTTTCTCATGCTGTGTGACCCGTGTCGTAAAGGCTATCTCTCCCTGATCCTTGGTATATTTCAAGCTGTTCGTGACCAGCTGGTTGATAATGAAGGACAGCCATTTGGAGTCACTTTGCACGATTGTGGATTGTACATCAAGCCGGATTTTGATTTTTTTGGCGATGAACGTCTTGGAGTGGGCTTTGACGGCTTCTTTGACCAGCAGCTCCAAATTGCAGTTCGCGATTTCGTAGTCCTGGTTGAAGGTATCAAGCTTCGAATAATATAAAGCCTGGTCGACGTAGTGCTCAATTCGTGACAGCTCCTCTTCCAGGCTGCTGTGATCGACCTCTGTCTGCTGCATCAGCCGGAGGACGGCGATGGGTGTCTTGACCTCGTGAAACCAGGAGACGATGAAATCATAATGCTCCTTCTGCTGCAGCTGCACCTCATTAAGGGCGCGGATGTGCTGGATCTGCAGCTGTTCCATAGCCTCCCGGTAACCCTCGGCCTCCAATGACATCGGCTCTGCATCTTCATCAGATATACGGCGGAGCGCCTGCACATTCTTCATATAACGATGGAGCAAAAAGCCTGTCAGACATAACAGAAGCAGTGCGAGCGCATAGAAGAAGCTTTGCCAGTGCCATGAAATCTGCGGGTCTGCAGCAAACACGGCAACCGTCAGAAGGAATGCGGCGGCATACAGGCAGATATACGGTTTTTCATATTCCAGGAATCGCCAGAAGCTCATTCGATGATATACCCCATTCCCTTGCGGGTGACGATGAAATCCTCCAGCCCCAGCAACGCGATTTTACGGCGCAGGCGATTTACATTAACGGTTAACGTATTGTCGTCAATGAACTGCTCATCGCTCCATAGCACCTGCATCAAGCTGTCCCGGGATACGATCTTCCCGATATTTCTCATCATGGTCTGCAGAATAATGAACTCATTCCGCGACAGCTCTGCGGTCTGCCCCCCATACTCGACAGAGGAGTTGGACAGATGAAACGTGAGCTGGCGGTGAGTCATCTGCAGGCTCTCATCCTGATAGGTGTAATTGCGCCGCAGCAGCGCACTCACCTTCGCCACCAGCACGCCAAGATCGAAGGGCTTCTGAACGAAGTCATCGGCCCCCATATTAATCGCCATGATGACATCCATATTCTGATTCCGCGAAGACAGGAAAATAATCGGCACTTTGGAGACAGCGCGGATTTGCTGGCACCAGTAAAACCCGTCGAACACCGGCAGATTTACATCGAGCAGCACCAGGTGGGGCTGGCTTGTTGTGAACTCATCCAATACTTGCTCAAAAGAAGATACCTGCGTGACCTCATATTTCCACTTAGACAGCGTGTCGGCTACAATTCTTCTAATCTTCTCATCGTCTTCTACGATCATGATTCGAAACATGGGATTCCTCCAGCTCTTTATGCTGGTATTATATCATTTGTTTACGCTCTTGTTGCGGGCCCTTCAAGACAGCTGTACATAAAACGTCGTCGATTCCCCAACCACACTTTTGGCATAAATCTTGCCTTTGTGCTGATCCACGATCGACTTGGCGATGGCAAGACCCAGGCCGTAGCCGCCCTGCTTGCGCGCTCTGGAGGTATCCGTGCGGTAAAAGCGGTCGAAGATGCGGGTCAGATGCTCGGCGGCAATCCCTTCACCGGTGTTCGAGACGGACAGGAGCACATCATTATTTTGTTTTTTCAGTGTAATGATGACTGATCCCTTGGGGTTCGTATATTTCACAGCGTTGTCGAGAAGAATCATAACCACCTGCTTGATCTGCTCGCTGTTGCCCTGCACGGTCAGCTCCGGTTCGATGTCATAGTCGAAGGAGATATGCTTTTCGAAGATCACGGCTTCCATGGTCAAAATGATATTTTCCACCGCGTTGCTTATATTGAACCTGCTGTGGATCATGCCTGTCCGGGAGTCATCCATCTCCGTCAGGTACAGCAGGTCATTGGTCAGCCGGGTCATCCGCTCCGTCTCTGACTTGATATACTGCAGCCACTTCGCCTGATTGCGGATCGTGTCGTCACTGTTGGACAGCAGCACATCCGCGTTGGTGTTGATGATCGTCAGCGGCGTCTTCAGCTCATGGGAGGCATCGGCGATGAACTGCTTTTGCTTATCAAAGGCCTCCCGGACCGGGGCAATCGAACGGCCCGCGAAGAACCGGCTGGTGAAGTAGAGGATAATCAGCATCAGCAGGCCGACGGCGGTAAAGGTGTAGATCAGGTTGGTGAGGATTTTTTGCTGGGCCGTGATGTCCAGAAAAACGATAATCTTCTCTTCCCCCATATGCTTAACCGTGAAGATCCACCGGCTGTCATCCAGGTTGAACCGGCCGATGTCCTTGCCTATGCTAAGGGCCTTCTGCAATGCAGCCTCATATAACTCATCGTCCATCGTAAATTTGGAATTCTTGTCTTTAAGAGTACCGCTCGCGTCCGTTATCACTGTAAATGAAATGGAACGCTCCGGCGGCTGGTTGCCGTCGTCCATAGGCCCGTCGTCTTTGGGTGGAATTCCGCCAACGGAGCCAAGGTGCCCTGCACCGCCAGGGCCTTTCTGCTGATTATCCGCAATCCGGTGCAGATCCATATTAATATCGTTCTGCACGTTCCAGTACATGATCACATAAATCGAGGCGAAGGCGATGAGCATCATCACGGAGATAGTGGTCAGATTGACGATCAGAAACCGGTTCCTGAGCTTATTGAACATCAGCCGGTCACCTCTAATACATAACCGACGTTACGAATCGTGTTAATGCGTACCTCCGAATGCAGGAACGTCAGCTTTTTCCTCAAAAAAGAGATGTACACCTCCACATTGTTATGCTCCGCCTCCGAGTCGAAGCCCCATAGCTTCTCGATTATCTGCTCCTTCGAGGTTACCGCCTGCTTCCTCAGGATCAGCAGCTCCAGCAGCTCATTCTCCTTCAGATTCAGCTTGATCTCTTTGCCCTTCACGGAGAGCCGCAGGTTCGCCGTATTCAGCTCAATATCCCCAAGCTTCAGGGTGTCATCCGGGATGACCTCGCCTTTGCGCCGCAAAGCCGCCCGTATTCTAGCCATCAGCTCCTCCGACGAGAAGGGCTTGGCGATATAATCATCAGCCCCATAATCGAGCCCGGTCACCATATCGGTAATCTCTCCCTTAGCGGTCAGCATGATCACGGGGGTGGACACGCCTTCGCTGCGGAGCTTCTTCAGCACGGTGATTCCATCCATTTCCGGCATCATAATATCCATCAGCAGGAGATCATAGATCCCGCTCTGGGCGTAGTCCAGTCCCGATCTGCCGTCGTGGACCGCGTCCACGGAATAGTTCTGCTTTTTCAATATTTGAGTCAAGGCTTCCGCCAGGTGCACTTCATCTTCCACTATTAATATTCTCATGGGTAAGCCCATCCTCTGCATAGATAATTTGCTGGTTCCTTAAGCCATTATAGCAAGGTTACCTTTAACCAACCTTAACCGGATTTCATGTGCAAACAGCGCTATAGATGAAGAAATACTGGAAGCAGCGCGTATTTGTTAACCCGGTGTAAAAAGATCAGGGGAATGTAAAACCATTTAAGATTCATTAAAGGTTCCGGGACTAAGATACTTAGAAATACTCCACTATGAAAGGATCTGACCCTTATGGCGATTGAGGTATTCAACCGGTACGAGAACAAATATCTGCTCGACCATGCCGCTTACCAGAAACTCTACAATGACCTGCTGGAATATATGGAGCCGGATGATTACAACAAGCAGCATGAATTCTACTCCATTACGAATCTCTACTATGATACCGCTCATGATTCCCTGATCCGCAGCAGCTTGGCGAAGCCGAAATACAAGGAAAAGCTCCGGCTGCGGGCGTACGGCATTCCGAACCAGGAAACCAGGGTGTACCTCGAAATCAAGAAAAAGGTGTTCGGCCTGGTCAACAAAAGAAGAACCTCGCTCAAGCTGCAGGAGGCTTACGATTTCGTCGCTACCGGCGTGGAGCCGGAATACCAGGATTACATGAACAAGCAGGTGATCGAGGAGATCAAGTATTTTTTATCCCGGTATGAGCTGATGCCCAAGGTGTACCTCTCCTACGAGCGCAAAGCGCTTTTCTGCAAAAACAACCGGGATCTGCGCATCACCTTCGACACGAATATCCGCAGCCGCCGTTATGATCTGAAGCTGGAGCACGGCACGCATGGCGAGTACCTGATGCCCCAGGGCCAGTGGCTGATGGAAGTTAAGGCCGAGAAGACGATTCCCGTCTGGCTGGCGAAGATGCTCTCGGAGCACCGGATGTACCGCACCAGCTTCTCCAAATACGGCAATGAATATAAAAAAATGCTAATGGACAGCAAAATCGAAAGGGAGAGTGCCTTGTATGCTTGACTCTATATTTTCCGCCGCTCTAACGAGTACTGAATTAACCTTTACAGATGCCATTTTAACCATTTTCATATCGATCGTACTCGGCGGATTAATCAGCTTCACCTATATGAAAACCAATCCGGGGGGATATTCGCAAAGCTTCACGCTGACCATGGTCCTGCTGCCGGTGATTGTGGCGATCATCATTCTGCTCATTGGCAGCAACGTAGCCCGTGCCTTCAGCCTTGCCGGCGCCTTCTCCATTATCCGCTTCCGCAGCGCGCCCGGCGATCCAAAGGACATTACGTTTGTTCTGTTCACCATGGCTTCCGGACTGGCCTGCGGGGTCGGTTCATTCGGCTACGCCGTACTGTTCACCCTCATTCTCTGCGTGCTGATGTTCATTCTGAACCGCACCGGCTTCGGGGCCCGTAAGTCACAGCAGAAGACGCTGAAGGTAACCATTCCCGAGAATCTGGGGTATGAAGAGGCTTTTGCCGAAGTGTTCGATAAATTCAATGTCCGCTATGAACTGAAAAAGATTAGAACCACCGAGCTGGGCAGCTTATACGAGCTGGTCTACGACGTTACGATCGATGAGCATACGAGCCAGAAAGAGCTCCTGGATGCGGTCCGCACCCGGAACGGCAATCTGGATCTGTCACTGACGATGAGTCCAACCACCACTGAATACTAAAATTGAAGGGAACGATGACATATGAAAAATTTCCTTACAGGGAGCAAGATAGGGATGGTGCTGCTTAGTGCAGCGCTCATGACGGCTTGCAGTACGAATACAGGGGCGAGTACCAATGCCGCGAATAACGCAGCAACCGGTGCAGCTGTTACAGCCAGTGCACAGAGCGGAACGGCTGCTGCTGTAGAACTGGCAAACGTTAAGACGACGGATCTGGTAGAGTACGACGCAGACGATACAACCACAGCCTGGACGGCAGATGCGTCTACCGGCATTACCCTGGCAGGAACGACAGCGGAGATCGAAGGCGCTGGTGCTACAGCCAAGGATGGATCGGTTACGATCACCGAAGCGGGCACCTATATCCTCACCGGGTCACTGAGCGACGGGCAGATTATTGTGGATGAGCAGGCCAAGGGAACTGTTCGGCTGGTGCTGAACGGCGTGAACCTTAAGGACAGCGACAGTGCTCCGGTCTACATCAAGGAAGCGGGCAAGGTTGTGCTTACCCTGCAGGAAGGCACGGAGAACAGTGTTACTGACGGAGCAACCTATGTGTTCGCGGATGCCACTACCGACGAGCCAAGTGCGGCCATCTTCAGCAAAGCCGACCTGACGATTAACGGCACCGGCAAGCTGACAGTTACCGGAAGCTACAAAGACGGCATCTCCAGCAAGGACGACCTGAAAATTGTCGGCGGCACAATAGATATTACGGCAGCAGACGACGGTATTGTAGGCAAGGATCTGGTAGCTGTACAGGACGGCAATATCACCATCAAGGCAGAAGGTGACGGCATCAAGTCCACTAATGACGAGGATACAGCGAAAGGCTTCGTGGCTATCGCGGCGGGGACATTCGATATCACGGCTGGCAACGACGGCATTCAAGCCGAAACTGCGGAGGTTATCGATGGCGGAACGTTCAACATCGTTACGAACGGCGGCTATGAGAACGCTGAAGTGAAGACGGGTGACCAAGGGCCGGGCGGTATGGGCGGTGACCGAGGCGGCTTCGGCAACCAGGGGGCAGTGGACGGCACCTCGGCAGCCACAACCGATGCGGCTCCCGCAGCAAACACGGCTGCAGCTGCGACCAATACAGCAGCGGTGACTACTACCGCAGCGGCAACTGCTGCAACTGCTGAAACAGAATCCACAAGCGCCAAGGGGTTGAAGGCCGGAGGTGACCTTACGGTGAATGGCGGCACCTTCACGATTAACTCCGCAGATGATGCGCTGCACAGCAACGGCAATGTCTCTGTTACAAACGGCGAATTCACAATTACTGCCGGGGACGACGGTATTCATGCCGACAGCCTAACCTCGTTGTCCGGCGGCACCATCGATATTGTGAAGAGCTATGAAGGGATTGAAGGCGGCAATATCACCGTCTCCGGCGGAGACATCCACGTGGCCGCTTCCGATGACGGCGTGAACGTTTCCGGCGGCAATGACGCTAACGCAACACAGGGAGCTGCACAGCAGGACCAATTCACCAGCTCCGGCAGCAGCCTGCTTACGATCAGCGGCGGATCGATCACCGTTGATTCCACCGGTGACGGCCTGGATTCCAATGGATCGATCTCCATGACTGGCGGTACCGCCATTGTCAATGGTCCTACCAATGACGGCAACGGCCCATTGGATTATGACGGCACCTTCAACATGACCGGCGGCTTCCTGGTCGCTGCGGGCAGTGCGGGTATGGCCCAGGCACCAAGTGATGCCTCCAGCGAATACTCGGTCAGCATGAGCTTCACGGCAGACCAGCAGGCCGGCACTCTGGTTCATCTGGAGGACAGTGACGGCAACACCATCCTGACCTTCGCGCCAACCAAGAATTTCCGTTCACTTGTCGTCAGCTCCCCGGATCTGAAAAAGGGCGGCTCCTACACCCTCTCCACAGGCGGCACCTCTACAGGCACCGCAGTAGACGGACTGTACACTGACGGCGATTATACCGGTGGCACCCAGGTCGTAGCGTTTGATATCTCCAGCAACGTCACCTGGCTTAACGAATCAGGCGTCACTACAGCTAACACAGGCCGTGGCCCTGGTGGCGGCGGCTTTGGCGGCGGAGGAGGCGGCACCAGACCGGAACGCGGCGCTGGCGGCACTCCACCTGAAGGCGGAGCAGGCGGCACCCCGCCAGACGCAACAGGTGAAACTACGAATTAAATAACGGGCGGCCCCTCTCCGGTGGATGGAGAGGGGCCGTTTTTAATTACTCATTTCTATTTCTGTTCAAGGTGCAGGTCCAGTATATCAGTGAAATGTACAGCATTTAATTTGCCCCAAATTATGATGATGGAAACAAAAAAAGAAATTTATTACAAATAATATGACATTATTTACATACTTAGTAATTATATATTATGTATTCTGTTTAGGAACTAGACATACACAATCCCTTGAATTCAGATCTTGTGTCATAAGACTGCACCTAAGAGTGATTTTTTTGTGACGAAAGGAGACCCTCTGTATGAGAAATAGGGTCATGGACTCTTAGCAGAAAACCGTTCAATCTGCTTGAGAAGTTGCCTGGAACGAGAGCTATGCGAAACTCGATGTAGGAGATGAGGCACGAACGATGTTGACAAAGATTGAAGGGTATCGTATTTCTCCACAACAAAGAAGGATCTGGGAGTTAGGAAAGGACGGCCGGCACGAAGCGTTTCTCGCACGAGCGATGATATTGCTGGAAGGGGATGTGGATCGCAGGTTGCTTAAAGCTGCGTTGCATGAAATGGCGGCACGGCATGAAGTCTTGCGCACGACGTTTCATGTGTTACCGGGCACGACGCTCCCGGTGCAGGTGATGGGGGAAGAGCTGCATGTGCAATGGGACGAGCGGGAGTATGATTGGCAGTTGCAGTCTCTGGATGAACAATGGATGTATCTGGATTATCTGTTCGCCAAATTCCCCGGACACTTCTTCAACTTGGAAAAAGGAGCGCTTTTCCAAGCGGAATTGGTTACGCTCGCACCGGACAAGCATGTGTTGCTGATCGCTCTGCCGGCGATGCTGACCGACAATGCGATTCAACCGTTCCTCAACGGGTTGGCTAAGGCGTATGCGAAGCTTGCGGGCTATGCTGCCGATGGCGGCGAAGAAGAGGGCATTTCGTATGCGGTGCTGAGCGATAGGTATAACGAATTGCTCGAAGCAGAGGAAGGCAAGGAGGGGCGCGATTATTGGGCTGCCCAAGAGTTTATATCGGCGCTCGGAACTCATTTGCCCTTCGCAAGCCTGAATCAGGAGGGTACCGCTTTTTCACCGCGCACGTTAACTTGGAAGGTGCCAACAGAAACAGTAGATGGCATGGCCAAATTGGCCGTGGCGGAAGGGACAGAAGTGTCTATTGTTCTTTTGGCTGTATGGCAGGCATTGCTGGTTCTTTTGACGAGAGGTCCGGCGGTGGTCGGTGTCGCTTATGACGGGCGCAGCGATAAGCAATTGCTGGGTGTGATCGGGCCGTTGGCACGGTATGTGCCATTGGCAGGCGGATTTGATCGAGAGGATTCCTTCCGTTCTGTGCTGGGTCTGGTGAAACTGTCTGCCGAAGAGAGGAGGAAGTGGCAGGAGAGTTTCACTTGGGATGGGCTGCAAGCAAATTCGGGTGTGCCGTATCTCCCGTTTGGGTATGACTTTTCAGACCTGCAGGCACGGCATGGTGCCGGTGACTTGACGTTTACCGTTTTGCGGCAAGCGGTCTGCTTTGATCTCTTCGACTTGCGCCTGTCTGGGATAAAGCGAGCAGACGGCAGATTGGTGATAGAGTTCCATTACGATGTGAATGTGTTGTCTGATGCGGATGCGGAGCGCTTGTGCGGGTATTTCGAACGATTGATCACACAAGTGATGAAAGAACCTGGGTCTCCGATCTGCCGTGCGAAGCTTATCAGTGAGGAGGAACAGGAGCAGTTGCTGGTCGCTTGGAATCAGACGGGCGTGCAATTTTCGCATCATCAGGCTCTGCACCGAATGTTTGAAGTCCAAGTCGCAAAGACTCCGGATCACATCGCCGTCTTGTTTGGAGAACAGACCCTGTCCTACGTGGAGTTGAACAACAGGGCCAACCGTTTGGCTCACGATCTGCAAACCATTGGCGTGGTGACGGGGAAAATCGTAGCCATCGCTTGTGAACGTTCCTTGGATATGATCGTTGGGATGCTCGCCGTACTCAAAGCGGGAGGGGCGTACCTGCCGCTTGATATCGACTACCCGATGGAACGCATCGCGTACATGTTGCAGGATTCACGAACGGAGGTATTGTTGACACAGCAAAATTTAGCGGGGCGTTTTAAGGATCAATCGGTGCAAGTGATCTTACTTGATGATCCGGAAAGGGCAAACTCTGCAGAGGAAAAGTGGGACAACCTCGGTTTCCAAGTGACCGGCGAACAACCCGCTTATGTCATCTACACATCCGGTTCGACAGGTCAGCCAAAGGGCATCGTGATGGGGCATGGGGCCATTTGCAATCATATGTATTGGATGCAAGGGGAATTTCCGCTGGGCGCTTCAGACCGTGTCCTGCAAAAAACAGCCTTTTCCTTCGATGCCTCGGTTTGGGAGTTCTACGCTCCATTGCTTGCAGGTGCTCAATTGGTTATTGCCAAACCGGAAACTCATCTGGACCCGGCGGCTCTGGTGCAGGAGATTCAAGAATATCGCGTGACGACTTTGCAAGTAGTACCAACGATGTTGAGCATGCTTTTGGAGCAGGAGGACTTTGCCGGTTGCACGTCACTGACGCGCGTGTTTGCCGGGGGTGAACAGCTGACGCGAAAGTTGCAAGAACGGCTATTCGGAATCTTGCCGCACGCAGATCTGATCAATCTCTATGGCCCGACAGAGTGCTGCATCGACTCTACCTATTGGGTGGCAGAGCGCGGTGGAAGCGGGCATGTGGTACCGATCGGCCGTCCAATCGCCAATGCACAAGTCTACGTGTTGGATGAGTATCTGCTACCCGTGCCGCAGGGTGTTGCGGGTGAATTGTATATCGGGGGTGCAGGTCTTGCGACCGGGTATCTTCATCGTCCGGAGCTGACGGCAGAGCGATTTGTAGCTCATCCGTTTGCAGAAGGGGAGCGGCTCTACAAGAGTGGTGACCTCGTGCGCATGCTGCCCAGCGGTGTGCTTGAATTCTTGGGCCGCATCGACGATCAAGTCAAACTTCGCGGGTTGCGCATCGAGTTGGGAGAGATTGAGGCGGTGCTTCAGCGTCATGAATCCGTGCAACAAGCTGTTGTCCTCCTACGTGAAGATAAGCCAGGTCATCAGTTGCTCGTAGCCTATGTCGTCTACATTGGGGAGCATCCCCAGATCCAGGAATTGCGTCTGTTCCTATACGGACAACTACCAGAATACATGATTCCTTCCTTCTATGTTTACCTTAACGTATTGCCGTTGATGCCAAACGGTAAGGTGGATCGCCGTCAACTCCCGCAACCGGATCTCTGTGCCCAAGAACACGAGACTGACTACGTTGCACCATGCAATTTGACGGAGGAGTTGATTGCCGGCATTTGGTCCGAGATCCTGGGCCTTTCTGATGTAGGTGTCCAAAATGACTTCTTTGAACTGGGCGGAGATTCACTTGCAGCCCTGAAGATTGTAGCGCTGTGTAAACGTGAGGGGATCTTATTGACACCGGCTGACATGTTTAAGCTGCGGCGGATCAGGGAGATCGCAGAGGCCATTGAGGCGCGGACTAACGCTAGAGATCAACGGGAACGCTGTAGAATACCGATTGGAGGATCGAATTGATGGATGTTTCATGTGATGTAAAAGAACACGGTATGCAAGTGTCCTACACGCAAGAGACCTTATGGTTGCTTGAACGTATGTGCAGGGAAAGCGGCCCTGCGTACAATGAGCCGCTTGTCTTTCATATAAAAGGTCATCTCGAAGTGAAGTTGTTGGTACAATCTTTGCATCTCCTGGTTGAACGTCATGAATCGCTGCGCTCGACGTTCGTAGAGACGGTGGATGGATTGAGAGCCAGCGTTCACGATAGCGTGCCCGAGTTTGTAGAAGTCGTCAATCTGCACCACCTGAGCGCTGAGGAAGCCCGGAAGCAGGCAGATGAGAGGATCTCCGATGCGTATAGCCGGCCGTTTGATCTTGCCTCCGGTCCGTTGATTCGCGGAATCGTTGTACGGATGACGGAGGACGAATACGTCCTCGGAGTCACGGTCCACCATATCGTGATAGACGGGTGGAGCATGGGGGTCATATTAGACGAAATTGGTCGGAACTACATCGCCCTGTGCCAGTCCGGTCAGGTAACCGCTCAGCAGTCCGTGGCCTCGTACCACGACTATGTATCGCGTCTGCGTCAGGAGTATGAGCAGGGGGCGTTCCATGAGAAAGTCGAGTACTGGAAGAGCATGCTGCAAGGCAGAACAGACTTGCTCAATCTCCCGGTCGACCGGATTCGTCCTGCCCACCAGACGTTTAGGGGTTCGACGTACATGGTAAACCTCCCCAAAAGCAAAGTCTCGGCCTTGATCGATAAGTCTCTTCAAGCAGCGGGGACGACAGAGTTTGTCGCAATGTTGTCCGCATACGCTATTCTGCTTAACCGGTACACCAGCCAGAATGCGATCACCATCGGCACGACCGTTCTCAACCGTGATGACTATGACCACTTCGGCACGGTCGGCTGTTTCGTCAATACGGCGGCGCTCGCTTTGATGTTGGACGGGGAAATGACGTTCCGGGAGCTGGTCAAGCAAGCGTCCGACCTGTCGCTCGAGATGTTGCAACACCAAGATGCGCCTTACCCGAAGGTGCTGGAGAGCCTCAACATCGATCGGGACCCGAGCTACAACCCTGTGTTCCAGACGATGATGACGTCGCTTGGGAAGAAGCCGCAGTTGAAACTCGGTGCTGAGATCATCTGCCAACCTGTGTCATTCAAGCGCACAGGGGCTAAGTTCGACCTGCTTCTCTATGTCAGCGATGTAGGGGAAGACTTCGAGTTTGAGGTTGAATATAATACCGACCTCTTTGATGCCAACTCGATTGAACGGATGATGAATCATTACTCGCATTTGCTGGATCAATTGGCTCTGGACCTTGACGTGAAGGTCTCTCGCGTGTCGGTCGTCCCCGATGACGAGAAGCGTCTGATCCTCGATGTGTGGAACGACACCCAGGTTGAGTACCCGAAGACCAACGTCATCGACATGATCGAGGCGCAAGCGGTACAGACGCCCGAGGCGGTCGCTGTCGAGTTCAAGGATTGCTCGTTGACATACAGCGAGTTGAACAGCCTGACCAATCGGGTGGCCCGGTTCCTTCTCAGCAAGCAGGGGACAAAGGGTGAATTTGTCGGTGTGTACATGGATCGATCCATTGAGATGGTCGTGGCCTTGGTTTCTATCATGAAGGCGGGTCTCGCCTATGTCCCGATCGATTCGGAGTATCCGGCCGATCGCATCCGCTATATGATCGAAGACTCTGGTGTTCCGCTCATTCTCACGCAGGAGTGGCATCTAGAGGCGTTAGTTCAATTCGATACAGAGGCCGTCGTGCTCGCAGATTTGGAGTTGTCCGCTTTCGACGAGTCCAATGGGGAGCGCAATTTGGGGCCGGATTCGTCCTGCTACATGATCTACACATCGGGATCGACAGGCCGTCCGAAGGGTGTCGTCAACCGGCATAAGGCGCTGTTTAACCGGCTGTATTGGATGCAAAGTGTATATCGGTTGACCGGCAAAGATCACATTTTGCAAAAGACACCGTTCAGTTTCGACGTATCTGTCTGGGAGTTCTTCTGGCCGCTGATGTTTGGCGCGCGCATCGTGATGGCGGAACCGGGTGGGCATCGCGATCCGGATTATCTGAAACAAGTTATCCAAGAGAAGCAGGTTAGCGTCATGCACTTCGTTCCGTCGATGCTGAATGTCTTCCTTGAAGAAGACAACTTGGCAGACTACTGCGGCTCGCTTCGCCTCGTCTTTTGCAGTGGGGAAGCCTTGCCGTACACGGCGGTCAAGAAGTTCTACGGGACCCTGACTTGTGAACTGCACAACCTTTATGGTCCGACCGAGGCTGCCATCGATGTCTCCTACTGGGCCTGCACCCTCAATTATCCCGGCAATGTGGTGCCGATCGGGAAGCCAATCGACAACGTTCGGCTATATGTGTTGGACCCGCACATGCAGATTCAGCCGATCAAAGCTCCGGGAGAACTGTACATCGGCGGGGTCGCCTTGGCTAGAGGCTACCACAATCGGGATGACCTGACAGAGAAAGCGTTCGTTCCCGACCCGTTCTCGGCAGAACTTGGTGCTAGACTCTACAAGACGGGTGATCTCGCTTGCTATCTCCCGGACGGTCAGATCCAGTACCTGACCCGCATCGATAACCAAGTCAAGCTGAGAGGGTTCCGCATCGAACTCGGCGAGATCGAGGCTGTCGTGCGCCGCATACCAGGGGTGAGGGACGCCGCTGTCGTAGTACATGAAGCAAACGGCACAAAGATGCTGTGTGCGTATGTAGTCGCCGATGAATTCGATCCGCAAAAGTCCAAGGAGCGGGTCGCCGATCAGCTGCCAGAATTTATGGTGCCGCGGGTCTTCGTCCAAGTCCCTCAACTGGTGACAACGGCGAACGGGAAACTGGACCGGAAGTGTCTTCCTGATCCGTTTACAGGCCTCGATCTGACCGAGGTGGTCGTCCAGCCTTCGACAGAGCAGGAACGTTTGTTACTTCAGATCTGGCAAGACGTGCTGAGCCAAAAGCAGATCGGTGTCAAAACGAACTTCTTCCGACTGGGTGGAGATTCGATTCTGAGCATACGAGTGGCTGCGAAGTTGCGGGAAATGGGGTATCAGGTGGAGGTCCATGAGATCTTTGCGAATCCGACCATTCGTCAGCTTGCGAAAAAGTTGACGTTGTCGGGGCAGAGGGCGGAAGAAGTCATCGAGCCCTTCCAACTCGTCGACGAATCCGACTGGAAACAGCTTGGTGCTGAGATCGAAGATGCGTGGCCTCTCGCAACGCTTCAGTCTGGGATGATCTATCACTCGATGCTCCATGAGGAATCGCCCGTCTATCACGACATCTTTGCCTATGATATCGAAGCGCCGATGCATGTTGAGCTGGTGATGGAGGCACTCCGAGCAGTCGTTGCCAACCATGCGCAGTTGCGGTCTGCCTTTGATCTCGAAACATTTAACGAGCCGCTTCAACTCATTTACTTCGAGGTGGAGCCGCCGGTGGAAATAACTAACATCGGTCATCTGGCTCTGTCCGAGCAAGACGAAGCCATCGAGCGTTGGATCGAAGACGAAAAGAGGCGGGGGTTTGATTTTGCGCAAGCACCGCTCTTCCGGGTTCAGATCCACATCCGGTCGGAGCGCGTCTTCACTCTTAGCCTATCCTTCCACCATGCGATTCTGGACGGATGGAGTGTGGCCCTGGTCCTCAGCGATTTCCGCAATGCTTACGCGGACCTCTTGAATGGAGTGAGGGGAGGGAACCTTGCGCTGAAGCAGGAACAACTGCTGTACAGCACCTACGTCGTCCTTGAGCAACAGTCGCTGCGTGATCCGGCACATAGGAGCTTCTGGCTGTCGAAGGTCTCCGGTGTTTCGCCGGCGCTGATGTTTATCGGAGCAGAAAATCAAGTGGAGCGGAAGCCTGGGGTCGCAGCATCGCTTGAGCAGGTGTTCCCTGAACAACTGAGGACGGAGTTTCAGACTGTCGCCCGCGAACTCAACCTGCCGATCAAAAGCGTGCTTCTTGCCGTGCATCTCCACGTCCTGAGTCGCTTGGCCGGGACTCGCGATGTCGTGACCGGCCTTGTGGTGAATGGTCGTCCCGAAATGCAGGGTGCAGAAGATGCAGCGGGACTCTTCCTCAATATGATCCCGATGATAACGGAGTTGTCGCCTGACACTTGGCCGTCGGTCTTTCAGCGAGTCTTTGAACTGGAGCAGGAGGCGATGCAATACCGCCGATACCCGCTGGCTGAGATCCTGAAGCGGAGCGGCCAAAAAGAGTTGTTCGACGTCGCCTTCAACTATACGGATTTCCACGTGTATGGAGAGAAAGAAGACAGCTCTGTCAAAATCTTGGATGCCCGCTACTTTGAGCAGACCAATCTTCCAGTCGTCGTGCACGCGCATCGAGACCATTTCTCCGATCAACTGCGCTTGACGGTGAACTATGATGTTGCCCATGTGGATCACGACCTCGTGCGTCAATACTTGGAGCTGTTTCTCGAAGTCGCAGCAGATGCGATGTCTGACAAGGAAGTCTCCGGGCTGTCCGAAGTGACCCGCCGAATAGAGGGAACAAGCCACAAGCAAGACGGGGCTGATGAGATGATTCAAAGGCGTCAGACCCGCACTGCACCGCGAACCGCACTCGAAGGGCAGATCGCTGAAATCGTCTCAACGGCACTGGGTATGGATGATATCTCGATTGATGAGGACTTCATGAGGCTCGGGATGGATTCGATCATCGCCATTCGTGTGGTCGCCAAGATCAAACGGATGGGCATCAAATTGAGCATTCAGGACTTATTTGAAAAAACAACCATCCAGCAACTGGCCGAACTTGGCGAATCCATGCACGGGTCTTGGACGCAGAGCACCCGGATGACACCGTTTGAGCTGGTGCCTGAGCAGGAGAGAGTGTTCCCGGCTGATGTGGTGGATGCGTATCCGGCCTCTGCTATGCAAATGTACATGATCAACAAAAACCAGATCGACCTCGAACAATCCGTCTATCAAGACGTGTTTGCGTATCATCTCGGACTGCCTCTTCATGAAGCTGAGCTTCGCGATTGCTTGGAGCAGCTCTTGCAGGAACACGAGACATTCCGCACGGCTTTTGTGTTCGAGGGGTACTCGGTCCCGATGCAACTGGTCTACCGTTCGGTTCAGCTGCAACTCGACGTTGCAGACATTAGTTTCATGTCTGAAAAAGAGCGAGCAGAGTCCTTCCGTATATGGTTTGACATGGAGAAGGGGAGTGGATTTGACCTCTCCAAAACGGGATTGGTCAGATTTTACGCGCACCGTTGCGGTCCGGAAGATTTCAAGTTGACGTTAAGCTTCCATCACGCCGTGATCGACGGTTGGAGCCTGTCGCTCTTCATGCAGCTGCTGGTTCAGATGTACCGTGAGGCGATCTCATCCGGCGAAGGAAAACGGCCTCAGCTCCCGACACTGAAATATCGGGACTATGTGAAGATCGAGCAAGAGAGCCAGTCCTCGGAGGAATTGCGCGCTTTCTGGTCGAAGGAGTTGCGCGATTTCAGGTACAATTCGTTGCTCCGGCCGCAACGTGACGAACAAGGGTCGAGATGGAGCGAGACTCAGGTCTGCTTTGATTCCAAGATGCAGGACAACCTTGACAATTTGGCGAAACGTCTCGGTGTTCCGATGAAGCACGTGCTTCTTGCAGGGCATCTGGCAGTCATGAGCCAGTTGTGCGGAGAGAAGGATGTGCTGACGGGCGTGTTCGCTAACGGCAGACCGGAAGAAGAGGAAGGGGAAAGCGTCCTGGGGATGTTCCTGAACTTTGTGCCGTTCCGGCAGGAGATCAACGGGCAAACGTGGAGAGACCTGATCCAAGAGACATTCAAAACGGAACGCCGGTGCCTCCCGTACAGACGGTATCCGCTCACCAGCATCCAAGACGACTTAGGGCAAGAGCGGCTGTTTGAGACGATATTCAACTATACGCATTTCAAGCACTACTCGGATCTCGCATTGAAGGGTGTCCAGTGGTTTGAACACACCGACTTCCACCTATTGGCTAACATGGGCTACGATCTGCAAAACAGGCTCGTTCTGACACTGAATGCAGATGGCCGTGTACTGTCGAAGCGGCACCTGGAGACCACCGGCCAGACGTATGAAGCGGTCTACACCCGGATGATCGAAGATGCGGAGGCTCATGTTGAGCTGAACATGCAAGAATTCGTCGAATCATATACGCATTGATGAGAAAAGAGAAGGAGATGACAAAAATGATTCAATTTCAAGAAGCGGTGATTCAGACACACACACAGTCGGACGGCTATCAGACTCATTACCGACTTTGGGGTCGACCGAAAGGGGACGACGTGATCGTTCTATTGCACGGCGGCATCAGCCACTCCGCGTGGCAGGCCCCCCTCGGCGAAGGGGTCGTCTCGAGATCGGAGATTTCTTTCATCGCGGTTGATCGGCGCGGTTCCGGCCTGAACTCAGTGAATCGCGGCCACCTGCCGTCCAAAGAGCGCGAGATTGAAGATATGGTTTCGTTTATTCGCTCGCTTCAGGGTTCCTATACCCGCATCCACTTGGCAGGCTGGTGCTTCGGCGCGCAGGTGGCTGCAATCGTCGCATCGGTTCTGGAGGCGGAAGGTATCCTCTCGTCCTTCCTGATGATCGCTCCGGGCTTTGCGTTCCAAGAGCGTTACAGCGACGTTTTGAGACTGACGAAGCATGCGATGTCCGAGGTCGTCAAGGAATTTGATTTGAAGCCGGAACCAACTCATGCGTTCATGCCGGTCCCGCTTCAGCCGACTGACTTTACGGACCGGGAAGTTTGGCATGACTTTGTCATGAAAGACGATCTTCGTCTATGGAAGGTCACAGAGAGCACGTATAAGGTCTGGTCCGAGTTGGCAGAATGGTCGCATCTCGCATTGTCTGAGATCAGCAAACTGCCGGTGCTTGCGGTCTTTGGCAACAGAGAACGCTTGGTGGATAACGACTGTGTGAAACAAATGGTGCAAGAGCGGGTAAAATCGCCGGTCATCCGGATGGAAACGCTGGAGACGGGTCACGCGGTGCAGTTCGACGAGCCTGAGAAGCTGGCAGAGATCGTCACGGACTTCGTTGAGAGCGTCCGATGACAGCGAAGAGGACGAGTTTTCGGATTACGCTGCGTGATCTGACACTTATGCTGGCCAGTATGATCACGATCATCGGGACAACGGCGATCGCACCGAGCCTTCCGCAGATGGCCGACTACTTCGTGAATATCCCGAATGGCGACTTTCTGGTTCGCATTACGATGACGATCCCTGCGCTTTCGGCGGGGCTGTTCGGACCGGTGACAGGATTCGTAATCGACCGTTGGAGTCGAAAGAGAGTCTTTGTCGCAGCGTTGCTTTTGTACGGGATCTCGGGGATTTCAGGATTTTTCCTGACGTCACTCTCGTTGATTCTGATTACCCGCTTCATCTTGGGAATTTCGGTGGCGGCGCTCACGACGAGTGCGACCGCGCTCATCGGCGACTACGCGCATGAGTCCAAGCTGGCTACTTCCATGGGTCGGCAGTCGCTGTTTATGGCTTTTGGCAACGTGCTCTTTGTCTCTCTGAGCGGAGTGCTTGCAGACTTTAACTGGCGTTGGCCGTTCTTGATCTACGCCATTTCGCTTCTGATTCTGCCGGCTGCGGTCTGGCTCATCACCGAGACGCGGACGACCCGATCTGTCGCTGGAGGAACTTCGCAGGTTGAGACGAAGGTGCCGATGCCGAAAGCTCCGACAGCGTTTGTCTGCATCATTGCGTTCGTCAATATGGTCGTCTATTTCATGGTGCCGGTGTATCTGCCGTTCTACGTACAGTCGTTTTCTGATGGTAACAGCATGAAGGCCGGTGGGCTGTTGGCTGTGGTGGGGTTGAGTTGGGGGATCGTGTCCTCTCAATATCATCGGCTTCGAAAAACCCTCTCGTTTGAGCGGATTACCATGCTGGCACTCTCGCTGGTTGTTATCGCTTATGTGCTGTTGTCGCTTGCAACCAGTTACTATGTCATGATCGTGGCGCTGGTGATGATCGGGTTGGGACTTGGTACGATTCTGCCCAATCTGAATGCATGGTTGCTTTCCGTTGTGCCGGCTGCGCTCAAAGGTCGTGCGATCGGGACGATGGCACTCTTTTCCTTCATGGGACAGTTTTTCTCCCCGATGATCACAGAACCGTTGACCAAGACGGTTGGTATTTCGCACAGCTATCTTTTGACCGGGATGTTGCTCGTTCCCCTGGTGGTGGCAAGCGGCTTGTATGAGTTTCAACAGAGACGTCTGCGTGCAGTAGAATTCGAAAGGAGTAAAGCACATGTCAGCCAATGAACGAATCACATTTAAAAACCCTGAGACCATGCCCCCGACGTTCGGCTACACCCATGTGGTGGAAGCGAAAAGTGCTCGGACCATCTATATATCCGGACAGGTGCCCCTGAACAAGGAAGGTCAATTGGTCGGTACAGGGGATCTGGCCGCGCAAACGCGACAGGTATTCGAAAATATCAAAGCTGCATTGGACGCTGCTGAGGTCAGCTTTGTTGATGTGGTGAAATTGACCTTTTTCTTGACCGATATATTTCAAATGCAAACGGTGCGCGAGATTCGGGATGAGTACATCAACACGGTGAATCCGCCAGCCAGTTCAGCCGTTGAAGTTCGAAAGCTCATCCGAGAAGACATATTGATTGAAATTGAAGCAATTGCGGTTGGGAATTAGCAGAAACGATCAATTGTAAGCCAAACTTAGGGGATTGCTTAGGCTCGCTCTGTATGGCGTTGCCGTTCGCTGTTTCTTGTGATTACGGCCCCTCTCCGGTGGATGGAGAGGGGCCGTTTGTGCTTACATGAAATCAAAAAAGTACCGGATCACATGGAAAAACACCGGAGAGGTGTAGGCCAGGCTGTCGACGCGGCTGAGGTAGCTTTTCTGCAGGGCAGCGAATTTATCGTCATCGCCGATCAGCAGATCGCGCTTCAGTACGGACACCGTTAAGCTGCCGAAGAATCCGGCCAGACTGATCAGCACCCCGGAGAACAGCCCGAAGATCGGGGTCAGCGGCGTGAAGTAGGGGTAGATCAGATAAGATGCTCCGGTAGTGACCACAAATGCGCAGGCAAAACCTTCCCAGGTCAGATTCGGATTGGCGGTCGGAACGATCTTGCGCTTGCCGAAATAGATCGAAGCCAGGTAGTGCACGGCATCATTCAGCTGCGTGAGCACCACCAGGAACAGCACCAGCCCCGCCCCATACTCCGGAGTGGCGAATTGGAAGTAGGCCAGGTGGCTGAGACCGAAGACCATGAGCATCAGCCCCCACTGGGTGGCGCTTACGCTGCGCAGGAACCCGAGTGTGCCTTTGTTGATGAGCCGGGGCAGCGGCAGGAGCAGGAAGACATACACCGGGATGAAGACGATGAACATGCCGTACCACTCTATGTAGATCCAGTAGAACTGCAGCGGAATGGACAGGTAGGCCCACAGGAACAGCCGGCGGTCCGCTTTTCGTGTACGGATCATGGAGAAGTATTCTTTTAGCGCGAAGAAGGCAAGCACCATCAGGGACAGCAGGGACACGACAGGATTGGACAGGGTAGCAAGGCAGAAGATAAAGAGCATGCCCCACCACGTTTTGATGCGGAAGCCGATTCCTGTGTAATCCTTGTCCTTCTGCAGTCTGCTCACCAGTATGTAGATCAAATGGATTGCGGATAAAGCTGTAAATATCAGCACTAATGTAACGAGCGAGCTGTTCAAGCCATCACCAACTTGTCGCAGGATAGGATTCCAACAAAGGGATCATATGTTAAAATGAAAAAAAGTACAAGTTGCATGTTATCTTTTGGAACTCGATAAGGGGACATTCTGTACATGGAAACTGATCATTCGCATTCGGTCTTTATTCTGCTTACGAATACGGGAACGCTGTTCACAAAGCTTATTCAAGGCTATACTAAGGCGCCTTACAATCACGCCTCAATTTCGTTTGACCGCGGACTTACGGAGCTGTACAGCTTCGGCCGGAAGAATCCGAGCAATCCCCTGAATGGGGGGTTTGTACATGAAGATCTGCGGACAGGCACCTTCAGCAAGTATCCGAATACCACCTGTGTAATCTACGAGCTGCGTGTCTCTGAACGCGAGGTCGAGAAAATGCGGCGGGTTCTGCACATCTTCATCCGCAGCCGCCAAAAGTATCTCTACAACATGCTCGGTGTCATTGGCGTAGCCCTCAAGGAGCCTGTTGAATTCAGCAACTCCTATTTCTGCTCGCAGTTTGTTGCGGAAATTCTCGACCGCTCCGGCATCAAGCTGTGGAACAAGCTGCCTGCGCTTGTCACTCCGGATGATTTCCGGCAGAGCGACCGGCTGGAACTGATCTATCAAGGGAAGCTGAGTGAGTATTTACCTGAGGGATAGTTGCCCGTTAACAACTCGATAGCCTGTTCCTCTCCATCCATGCAGTGGCCCAATCCACCAGAGGGCGTTGTTCCATGAACCGGATTTCGGCCTTTCCGACGGTATGAACCTTGAGGTTCATTTCTTTATCATATTCTTCTCCTAACCGGATAAAATCATCGTCATTCACAGCCTGGGTTTCGTAAGTCACCCACTTGCGCCTGCCCTCCACCAGGATTGCGCTGCTTTCATTGACCCGCCTCTTGGCAGGAAAGTCAGCTCTGGTTTCTGCCAGATGCAAAGATGTGTTTTTATCATAGCCGACGCCTGCCAAAAGAACATAACCATTTAAATGATATAGTTTATCCAGCGGGGAGCCCACGCCAAAAATATTGCTGAGGTCATGGTCTTGCGTTAGATACTCCGCATGCTTACCCACTGCGGCAACGGAGCGTGCCGGATGATCCGACCTTGCGGCGCCGGGCCACTTGCGGAACATTTCGGCCACGGCGCCCATGCCTATTGCCGGAGTGATTTCCTTATCATAGGCAGGCCAGTGTTCCCGAATCATGGGCCACCATTCCGCGGGCTCTTCCCAGTGGACGCCAGTTGACGGGTCAAGATTCTTCCAGGTCTGGGATGGCATCATCAAGGTTCCTTCCTCACCAACAATCTCTAGTAGGGACCGGATGAATGTTTCTGCTCCTCCGACAACAAAACCAAATTTGCTTAAGGAAGTATGCACGAAGATGTGCTGTCCTTTGGTTAGTCCGATGCTTGTAAATTGATTGATCAAATCTTCTTTCGTTAAGATCATTCTGGGCTCACTACTTGTAGCCATGTGGACCTCCACCTTTCATCCCAAATAAGACAACCCCGCTGCAAGCAGCGGGGTTGTCTCTAGCGTAGCCAGGGAAACATTGCCCTTTGGTTAATCATCCATATTGTACCAGCAGAACTTATTTGCGGCAATGCCTATGGTAAAACATTTGCCCTTACTCCTCCGGCACAATCACCTGGATATGGCGGGGAAGGACGCTCAGCTTGATCGGCAGAGCCGGCCCCTCTTCACCGTCCACATTGGTTCGCAGGGTATCTGATGAGCTTACCGTCACTTCCTTGGCGGTGAAATAATCCACGTCCTTATGATTTTTCAGATTGCCCAGCAGTAAAGAAAGGCTGACCGTAAGCGTGTTGAAGAAATGAAGGTCTTTAATGATGTAGCAGTGAATCAGCCCGTCGTCGACAGCAGCATCGGGGGCCAGTCTCTCGAACCCTCCCACCGAGTTGGTCAGTGCGGCGAGGAAAAGCGGAGTTTCACCCTCCCAGATCTCGCCGTCATGCTGTATGGTGAGCGGATGGGCCGCATTGCCTGCAAGCTCTTTGATGCCCTCTTTGAAGTAGGCCAGAGCGCCAAGTCTCGATTTGTCATCCGAAGATACGGAGGAGAGGGATTCAGCCAGCGGTCCTGCAGCGACCACGTTAATGAACAGGACGTTGTTGAGCCTGCCGGCGTCTACTAGCTGTACCCGGGAGGAAGCCAGCGTCCGGATGGCCTCTTCTGGAATCAGCGGGAGCTGCAGCGCACGGGCAAAATCATTCACCGTCCCGAGCGGAATAATTCCCAGCTTCGGCTGATGTGCCTGGCCGGAGAGGCCATTGATCGTTTCATGAAGCGTGCCGTCCCCGCCGATGGACACGACCAGGTCAACCTCCGCTTCGCATGCAGCGATGCAATAACCGGTGGCATCGCCTTCTTTTTGCGTCTCCTTGACCGTAACCTCATAGCCTTGACTCTGCAGCAGCTCTTCTGCACTCCTGAGATAGTTCAGCGCGTCCTCCTTGCCGGAAGAGGGGTTAATAATGATCGTAGCCAGCGTCATATACAGCTTCCTCTCTGTTTACGGATATGTTGTACTTACCATTACCCCAAAGGAAACCGTTGAAAGATAGCAGGCACCGCGTCAGCGTGCAATATGGACAATCCGGTTGCGTCCTTTATTTTTGGCCTGGTACAGGGCTTGGTCCACCTCTTCGAAGAGGTTGCTGTTCAGCGAGAAATCATTGATGGTCAGAAGCCCCATACTTACCGTAACCGCTACAGGCTCGGCGGCGTTGGCAATCGTGATGTGATTCATCTCCACCCTTGCCTTGACTTGTTCGGCTATATGCAGTGCCTCGGATTCACGGGTATCCGGCAGATAGATAATGAACTCTTCTCCCCCATAACGCGCTAAGACGTCATTTGGGCGCAATTTCTGCTTCAGCACCTCTACCGTCTGGCAGATCACTTCATCCCCGGCCAAATGGCCGTAAGTATCATTCACGTTCTTAAAGAAATCGATATCGAGCAAAATAAGCGCGAAAGGTATATGCTGTTCCTTATTCCGGATCACTTCATCTTCGAGCTGTTGTGTCAGATAATGGCGGTTATAGCAGCCGGTCAAGCTGTCGGTGATGGCCATTTGCTGCAACTGCCGGTTCGTCTCGAACAGTTCTTTTTGCACCTCAATTAATGAATGGTTGCGTTCCTGCAGGATCATATTCTGTTGATGGGTCTCATGGATCAGCCGCTGCATCTCCGTAATATCCTGAAACGTGACGAGCCGCCCCACCCGTAATCCGCTGACCATAATGGGGGCTGCCTGAATATGAAGATCACGCTGAATGACCGTATGGAGGATTTCGATTTCGATTCTCTCCAGCGGACGTTCGTGGTATCCCCGGATAAACGCTTCGATGTCAGGCGAGCTTTCCGGAAAAATAATCCTGATATTGAACCGCTCTCCCCGGTGCAGGTGCATATGTGGATGCAGGAACCGGTTAATCTCGACCACGTTGTCATATTCATCAAGCACAAGAATGCCATGTCCGATCGTATCCATCACATCCTGGTGGGCTATGGTTATCAGATCGAATACTTTGTCGCGGTTAATGGAAACCACAAAATAGAGTGCCGACAATAAAATGCCCAGCGAGGTCATCCCCGGAATCACCGGCAAATATGGGTCCAGGACCACGTTCAGCAGAATATCCAGCAGGATAAACACGGTTATTGAAAGAATCCCTTTTAGTACAAGCATCACTTGCTTTTGAACACGTGGAACCAGGTCCCGGGCCAAAGCTGTGGAGATAACATACAGTGAGGTAATTGCCTGGATGACAACTACGGCTATGAAGAGCCAAAAAAGAGGCCCGTAGGTTCTTTGAATATACCCGCCATTTACCGGCCGCACAAACCAGCTGTAGGGGTTGAAAATGACACAGATTGCAGAAAAAATAGCCGGAGTCGACAGCAGCAGCAGGATTTTGCGCCGCAGAAACCGGGTTTGTCCAGTCAGCAAAATGGTGAAAAAGACCCAGCCCGTACTGAGTAGCGCTGAATCTACGAATGCAGCCTTGACATAAAATAATTGATAGGTGGGATTTAGGGTAGTCTTTATGGCAAATTGACAGAAGGGCCAGATCATCATTGTGAAGTGGAAGGCTAGATATACTTTATGCAGATTCGTGATGTTAACAGAAACGAAGATATAGACAAAAAGTGCAAACAGAACGAAAAATAAAATCAGATCAATCCATACCACAAAACCCAATAAGTTACACCTTCCTGCTATTATTAGTCATTATGAATGGTTTTTGGGCCTAAAGTCTTGCATCTTGCTACTAATATATAATTAGCTTGGCAAGAATACAACCACTTTGAAAGGTGTAACAGGAAGAATGGAGGCTGTAAAAGTAAAACAAGCCGCCCCGTTTGACGGGGGCAGCTTATTCAGGCAATGAGTGCAAGCGGCGTGAGAAAAGCAGGACTCCCTTGCCGGGGATTAGTGCAGATTGGCATCCAGCCAGGGCTTCAGAAGGGGCAGGACATGCGCTGGCTGCATCGCCTGGGTGTGATCCAGCCCCTCAAGCACCGCTACATCCCATCCAAGCGCTTCGAGAGCGGACCGCTCCCTGACGAGCGGTCCGGCGATATCGACCTGAACTGCTCCCCAGCGTTCACCATAATCAATGAGATCGGCGCTACCGGCGAAGCAAAGGCGGGGACAGGCTATCCGTTCCTGGGCCGCCCGGTCGTCAAAAGCCTCTAGAGCCTGGTACAAAGTGACGAACTGTTTGGTCTGAGCCTCGCTCATCGTGACTTCAACCTGTGACCAGTCGAACTCATCTGCATTCCCGTCCCATGCTGCGGGGGAGGGGGGTGGGTTCTTCTGCGCCGATACAGAAAGATGATAGGCAGCCATCGTGACGCTCAGCATTTCCTTATACGGACCATCGACTGGCGGGAAGCCGCCCATTACAAGCGCCGACAGCCGGTCTGACCGCAGGGCCAGCTGCATTCCTGACAGGGCTAGCCAGGAATAGCCATAGTAGGCAAATTGCTGTGCTCCAGCCGCATCGGCAATAGCCAGAAAGTCGCTGGAGATGTTGTCCGGCGTCAGAGTATCGGGCTTGGCTGCTCTTTGAACATGGCCTTCGTAGTCGAAGGCAATAACACGGCAGCTGCCGCTAAGCCGGTCAATCAGGATACGTCCGAGCGCCGGATCAGCGCCCCACTTCATCATCTCGTCCGCCTGTGGTCCATCTATGGGCCGGGGGTTCACGGGGAGCAGCAGGCAGGGGCCTTCTCCTTGAATCTCCACCTCGATCCAGCTTGCATCATGCATTTGAGCTTTGAGCATCCGTAGCCCTCCAAGTTAATATTGTTGTGTGATATCCTCTATACCAACCAATATACAACATTGATGCAAGTGAGAAGGTTAAACATAAAGAAGCTCTAACATACCTGGGGAATTTGAGTTCAGGCCTATTAAAGCACTTGAAGGTTTTATGTGAAGGTTTTATCTGTAGGTTTACAGGCAGGTCCGGTCAATGATAGGTTAGGATCACGTCACGCAGACTGCAGGCAACAGGAGGTGAACCGATGCAATATTACAAACCGGCTGAGATTGCAGCAGCCCTTGGCGTCAGCACCAGCGCTTTGCGCCATTACGAATCCTGGGGGGTTGTCCCCGCGCCGGAGCGGGCGGCGAACGGCTACCGTTTATATACGGAACTCCATCTGGCCTACTTTCGCTGTCTTCGCGCTATGATTCCGGGGTTCGGCTACAGGGTGACCTATGATGTGCTGCGCTGTATTCAGCGGGGGGACATGGATCAGGCCTTATGGCTCGCAGGTGCAGAGCAGGCCAAATTACAGGAGGAAAAAGCTGCTGCGGATCAGACACTGCTGCTGCTGCAGGACCCGGAGATTAGCCTCATCAAGGGCATATCCGTCAACCACCGGATGACAATTGGAGAAGCAGCAGAAATTGCGGGAGTTCAGCCCTCAGCCATCCGGCATTGGGAAAAGGAGGGCCTGCTAGCCCCGCTAAGAAATCCTGAAAATGGCTACAGAATGTACACCGCGGTGCATGTAAGGCAGATTCTGCTGATCCGTAGCTTGAGGCGAACGGTGTATTTTCTGGAAAGGATGAAGGAGCTTGTGGAAGCCGTCGGGCAGCACAGCCTGGAAAAGGCCAAGGAGGTCACAGAGGATGCGCTGGGCCGCATTCATCAGCGCAACCGCCAGCAGTACAATGGCGTGCACCAGCTCGTGGAGCTGTGTCTCAAGGCGGGGCTGATGGGGCCGGAGGACACGGCATCCCCGTCGATGTCAACCTATCAAGGAAAAGAGAGATGAATGCGCAGCAATTTAAGTTCACTTTTTCCATCTGGCAGGATGGACTGATTTGACCCTGCAGCATAATAGAGCGTTAACAATTCCGTGTTACGATGGAAAGACGCGTCTTGAATGAGGCGAAGAGTTACGGGAGAGGGAGGAAGCTATTGGATGGAGACAAAAAGTCAGAAGCCGGCGGAAGCTGGCGGGACAAAAGGAACAGGGGCAGCGCTCCTGGAGGTGCTGGGCGTCTCTCTTAAGCTCGGGCTCACCTCCTTCGGAGGGCCGATTGCCCATCTGGGGTACTTCCATAATGAATATGTCCGCCGCCGGAAATGGATGGATGAACGAAGCTATGCCGATCTGGTGGCGCTCTGCCAGTTTCTTCCCGGGCCGGCGAGCAGCCAGGTTGGGATTGGGATCGGTGTGGTCAGGGCCGGCTTGCTTGGGGGATTTATAGCCTGGCTGGGATTCACTCTGCCTTCAGTGATTGCTCTGGCCATATTTGCCTTAGTGCTGCAGGGTTTCGACATCGCAGGCGCGGGCTGGATTCATGGGCTGAAGATTGTAGCCGTAGCAATTGTGGCACAAGCGGTGCTGGGAATGGGACAAAAGCTCACGCCGGACAGGGGGAGAGTCACCATTGCGGTACTAGCGGCAGTGGTTGCGCTGTCCTGGCATGCCGCTTACGCACAAGTTCTAATCCTCGCAGCTGCCGGAGGGATCGGCCTGTTTCTGTATCGCGGAAAACCGGATAGGGGGCCGGACTTGCCTATTGCGGTCAGCCGGACCATTGCCGTCTGCTGTCTGGCACTGTTCTTCCTTCTGCTTATTCTTCTTCCGGTGCTCAGGCCGTCTATGGGTACCGGGGGATTTGCGTTATTCGACAGTTTTTACCGATCAGGTTCACTCGTATTCGGTGGCGGGCATGTTGTGCTTCCGCTTCTGGAACATGAGGTGGTGCCCGCCGGATGGGTCAGCCGGGAGGACTTTCTGGCTGGCTACGGGGCGGCTCAAGCTGTGCCGGGACCGTTGTTTACTTTTGCAAGCTATCTGGGGGTGATGGCTGCGGGGTTCGGAGGCGGCGTAATCGCGACAGCGGCCATCTTCCTGCCGGCGTTTCTGCTGGTCATCGGTGCGCTGCCGTTCTGGAATGGGCTTAGAAGCAGTCCGAACATTCAGGGGGCGCTCGCAGGTATCAATGCTGCTGTGGTAGGGATTTTGCTGGCGGCTCTATATGATCCGCTGTGGACTTCTGCCATCCTGAAGCCGCTGGACTTCGCGCTGGCTGCAATCTTGTTTGTGATGCTCTTCTTCTGGAAGCTCCCGCCATGGGTGATTGTTCTTGCCGGTGCGGCGGGAGGCCTGCTGATGCAGCTCATCTAGGCAATTAGATAATAATATCTCTACGCGTATTCAAGGGGTATGCTACAATAAGAAGAATTTAAAGAAGACGATGCAGTCGAAACGAATGGAGAAATGAGATTATGAATGAATTGCCAAACTGCCCGCAGTGCAGCTCGGAGTATACGTACGAGGACGGGACGCTTCTGGTCTGTCCGGAATGCGGCCATGAATGGGCGCAGGGTGCGGAGAATGCCAGCAGTGAGGAGAGCAAGGTTGTGCGGGATGCCAATGGCAATATTTTGAGCGACGGGGATTCGGTCACTGTGATCAAGGACCTGAAGGTCAAAGGCAGCTCCTCCGTACTGAAGATCGGCACCAAAGTGAAGAACATCAGGCTGGTCGAAGGCGATCATGATATTGATTGCAAAATCGACGGCTTTGGAGCGATGAAGCTCAAATCTGAATTTGTCAGAAAAGCGTAATTGCATAATAGAATATGCCCGTATTGGAAGAAAAGCCGTGATTTGGGATCATGGCTTTTCTTTTTTTCTGTTAAATAGGTCATTTGCTGGACTTTTCTCCTATCAAAAGGAAAGTGACTTTACATTATTAATACGTAAAAACGAATAAATATTAACATTCAAATTGTACCTTTAATAAGATGCTTTCCGGCAATTGATGGGCTGGCGCACAAGAAACTAGAGATACTTTGATTAGGAGGAAGAGTTGTGAGATTGAAGAGGGGTAAAATAATGACAAGCCGCGGGCTTCTGGTCATGATGTGCTGTTTCTTGCTATTTTCCGCCAATGGCATGTACCTGATGCCGCGGGCTGAAGCCGTGCAGAACGAATCCAACGTATTCCTGCTGCCCGGTGTAAGCGCTGAGGCTAACGGGACTCTCTCAAATGAAGTGCCTGCAAATGCAATTGACGGCATGAATAATAGTAAATGGGCCTACGATACAATCGCTTCCCCATCCGCAAACAGCCCCTACTGGCTGATGGTCGATACGGGAGCTGAAGCCTCAGTCACCCGCTTTGAAGTGAAGCACGCGGGTGCAGGTGGCGAGCCAGCCGCTTATAATACGAGAGATTATACGATCGAGATCAGTGATGATAGTGTTCATTGGAACACCGCCGTCACCGTCACTGGTAATGTCTACGATGAAACCGTCCACGAATTAACCACTCCTGTCACCGCAAGATATTTCAAGCTGAACATCACCGACAGCGGTGATGCGAATCCTTCCAATGGCCATTATGCGGCCAGAATCTATGAGTTCGAGGCATTTGGTGTCCTGGGAAAAGCGGAAGCAAAAGCTGCCGTCTCGGGCATTACTCTGAATAAGTCAAAGGTACTGCTGATGGCAGGCGAGCAGGAGCAGCTCACTGCGGAGGTTACTCCTGAAGATGCTGCTGAGCCTGATTATGTATGGTCATCGGACAATTCCGGTATCGCAACTGTTGATGCTGACGGGCTGATCACTGCAGTGGGAGCCGGAACAGCCAATATTACTGCAGCTGTGGAAGACGGCAGCTATAAGGCTACGGCGGCTGTCGTTGTGGAGGAAGCCAAGCTGATCGGCAAGAACAGCCAGTGGAAGTATCTGGACGATGGTTCAAATCCGGGTACAGACTGGCGTGCAGCAGACTATAGCGACAACACTTGGAAAAGCGCTGCAGCGCCGCTTGGCTATGCGGGCAGCGGCAAAGGGCTGGATCTGAATACCCGGATCGGATATGGGCCGAACTCGGGCAGCAAGTATATTACCACCTATTTCCGCAAGGAATTCCAGGTGGCGGATGCGGACAAGCTTGGCAAATTGGCAGCAACGCTGATTCGCGATGACGGTGCAGTCATCTATCTGAACGGAACAGAGGTGTTCCGCAGCAACATGCCGGATGGTGCTGTATCCTCCGGCACCCTGGCAGCCTCCGCTGTCGGAGATGAGCGGAATGAGGTTCCTTTTACCATTGATCCGTCCCTTCTGGTGGATGGCAGGAACGTAATCGCCGCAGAGGTTCATCAGAATGCGGCTACCAGCTCCGATCTATTTTTCTCCATGGAGCTTGAGGGCTTCGATGCCCCGGCCAAATCTCAAGGTTTGCTGGCCCAGTATTATACCAATAAGGGTCCAGCCGGAAATTATGCCTATGATGTTCTGAAATCTACGATTATTGATCCGCAGATTAATTTCAGCAACCTTGAGCCTGTGTTTCAGGAGCGGATCGGAAGAACGGATGAGGGTTCTGTACGCTGGACAGGGCAGATTGTCCCGGCATTCACAGAGGATTATACGTTCTACTTGATGGGAGATAACGGCTTCAAGCTGTGGATCGAAGATATGGAACAGCCGATCATTACCTTCTGGGAGAATCAGTGGGATTTGGAGCAGACCAGCGCTCCGGTTCATCTGGAAGCCGGGAAGAAGTATGCGTTCAAAATTGAGTATTTTGAAAATAACGGCGGATCGAACCTCTATCTGCGGTGGTCCAGCCCAAGCGTAGCCAAGCAGATCGTGCCGGCCTCCGCCTTCTTCCTCCCAGCGGAATATGCAGGGCCTGTGAGCGGTACGCTTTTGCCGGCAGGAGATCAGGCTGAGCTGCAGTTTGCAGAGGAGCTGGGCAATGTGCCGCAGGATCTGGCCGCCCATCTGACCGTTACTGCGGGTGAGGAAGAGCAGACGATTGCTACAGTACAGGGCAATGCGTCCAAGCTGACGCTGAAGCTGAATAAGCCGATTGCGCCCGAAACCGCAGTGAATGTCCGGTATGACGGCAGCGGCGGCCTGCAGACCCTGGCGGGAACTGCGGTGGGCAGCTTTGCTTTTACACTGGATAACCGCTCTGAGGCCGTAGATTATTCACCAATCTCCATTGCGATGTCATTTAACGGAAGCCCCAAAACAAACCGCGGCTTTGCGTGGTACACGCCGTATGAACTGCCTGAGAAAGCGCCTGAGAATGTGAAGGACAGCATTGTCGAGGTTGTGCCTTCCGGAGAGAGCTTCCAGTCGGACAAGGTGGTGCGCTACACGGGTAAGCCGGAGGAGACGCGGGTGCTGAATCTGAAGATTACGAACTCGGAGAATGGCTCCTTCATCAGCCACAAGGTGCTTGTGGACGGACTTGCTCCCGGAACCGCCTATGACTACCGTGTCGGAAGCGAAGGCAACTGGAGTGCGCCCGGCAGCTTCACCACAGAAGCAGACAGTGAAAAAGACTTCGAGTTCCTCTATATGACCGACTCTCAAGGGGCCAATTCACATGATTACGATGTATGGGCCGATACGCTGAAAAATGGCCTTGAGGATTACCCCGATTCCAAGTTTCTGATGATGACCGGTGACCAGGTGGATGCGGGTGCGCTGGAATACCAATGGCTGGATTATTTCGGCAAGCCGCAGGCCTTGCTGATGAACCTTCCGCTGATGGCGGCAGTAGGAAACCATGAGGGGCCGTACAACGACAACTACTACTACCATTTTAATTATCCAAATGCTTCGATTAAGGACCCTCTGCCTCCGGGCAGCGTGTATTCCTATGATTACGGCGATGCTCATTTCATGGTCATCAACACGATGGATATGGGCTGGGACGAGCGGCAGAAGGAATCCTTCAAGCAGCAGATTGAATGGCTGCGCAGGGAAGTAGCGCAGACCGACAAGAAGTGGAAGGTCGTCGCGTTCCATAAGGCCATTTACTCGGTTGGAGGCCATTCCGTCGACAGTGACATTCTGGCCCTCCGGCAGACGCTGTATCCGGTGTTCGATGAGCTGGGCATTGATGTTGTACTGCAAGGACATGATCACACCTTCATGAGATCGTATCAAATGTACGGGGACAAGGCAGTTGCAGACATTGACAAAGACGCGAACGGCAATCCGCTGAACCCGGACGGAACGATGTATATCGTCAACAACTCTGCCGGAACGAAATACTACGATGTGAACAACAATCTGGATAAATACTATGCGGCCGTGTTCGAGCAGCCGAGAGTGCCGGTGTATTCAGGAATCAAATTCACGGAGAACAGCTTCACTGTTGAATCCTACAGATCCGGTGAAGCGAACCCTTTTGACACCTACACGATTGTCCGGAATGACAGTGCTCCTAAGCCGGTTGAAGCCTTGGCAGCAGGCAGAACCGGGAACGGAAAGACGGTTCTTACCTGGACCAAACCGGAAGACAGCAGCTCCGGGGATGCGATTCGGGGCTTCCGGATTTACGAGAAGAATGGAAAGCTCGGGATGAACTGGAGTGCGTTTGTTCCGGTGCAGCAAGGACGCGTGAACTATGAATACCTTGTCGAAGGCGCGGACAGCAGCCAGGCCTATGATTTCGAGGTCAAAGCCGTCGACAAGCGCGACAATTCGGCAGCCAGTACGGTAAGCACAGGCGACGGCCGCCCGGCAGCACCAACAGCAGCTGTGGTTAATGATGGATTCAACACCTTCGGCTGGACGAATGTCTCCGGGTACACTGACCCGGCTGACTACGAATACAGCACCGATGGCGGGAAGACCTGGCTCCCGGTTACGGCAAATCCGCAGCCTCTGGAGGATGCCGATTATCCTGCCGGAATGGTTATGGTACGTGTCAAAGAGGATGAGGCCGCAGGCATTCCGGCTGGAGCGCCGCTTGTGTCCAATCAGGCCTTTACAGTGAACAGCATTCATAATACGTATTCCGTCACCGGCTCCGTATACAGGGACAGTCAGATGAAGGTTGAGGTTAACGTGGAGCAGCATTCTGACTACAGCGGCGAGGCCTATGTGGTGTTCGAGCTGTTCGACGGAGACACACCGCTGCTGATTAATGCCATTCCGATCCAGCAGAGCAAGCTGAACATCTCACAGTACTTCAACGTTAGCGGAGCGGGTTACAGAGTGAAGGTATTTGTATTCGATGCTTTCAACAGTGATCCTGAGGTTCCGCTCCACCTGGCACAGCCGATCGAGCTACAGTAACGGAAGAGAAAGAGAGGACTAACAACGGTGAAGAAATATTTAGCGGCCCTACTGGTGTTCCTGTTCGTACTGTCTCCGGCTTCCGTCTTTGCGGCAGACGCCTTCACGCTCAGCCTGAGCGCGAAGGAGGTTCTGCGCGGCGGTGAAATCAAGCTGTCCGGAACGGCTTCGGAAGGCATCAGCAATATTGTGGTCAAAATGGTGCGCCCCGATCAGACGGTTCTATATATGGATGTATTATTTCCCTCGGCAGGCAGCTACTCCACAAGCGTAACGGTGCCAACTGCCGAAGACGCTACGCCCTACGGCGTGTACACGGTCATTGCCGGAAGTGGAACACTGAAGCAGACCGGGACCTTCTCGGTGGTCGAGAAGCTAGGCGCTGAGCCAACGCCAACTGTGGCGCCAACACCAACGCCGACGCCAACAGCTTCGGCAACACCGACAGCAAGTGCCTCGGCAAAGCCAACAGCAAGTGCCTCGGCAAAGCCAACAGCAAGTGCCTCGGCAAAGCCGACGGCATCGGCTTCAGCGACACCGGCGGCAAGCAACTCGCCGGCGCCGACCCCAACGCCGACGCCGGCACCAACAACAGCGCCGACCGCAGTGCCAACCGCAGTGCCAACAGCGAGCCCGGCAGCCATTCCGGCAGCCATTCCGGCAGATGCCGGTCAGGCCAATGGTTCCACGATTCAGCCGGAGCTTGGCCCGGGCGGACAGCTCTGGTTAGGCAGCGCTACGGTTAGCGAAGCAATCCGTCAAGGAGCGGGCCAGGTAACCATTACGCTCCCGGCCACTGCCATCCAGAACGGTACCGCTCTTGAGCTGCCGGCAATGTCTCTGCAGGAGCTGTGGGACCAGCAGCGGGATCTTCGGATCACCTCCGGCAATCTTACAATGCTGTACCCGGCAGGCTCCATTACGGCTTCCGCCAGAGAGGATGCCCGAATCCGCATTACGCTGAATACTGCCCTTACGGGTGAAGCCAGCGGGGTGATCAATGATTCGCTCCGGCTGAAGCCTGGCTATACAGCGACAGGCGTTGTTCTCTCCTCTGTAATTCAGAGTGTTACGGCGGGCCAGGTGAATGAAATCCATAACATGAACAAACCTGTCGTGGTTACTCTGAGTCTGACACCGGAGCAGAGCAGTGCCATCAATTCTAATCTGGCCGGAGTGTACTATGTGGACGGACAGTCCATTGAATACGCCCGGGGCAGCATTGTGAACGGCATACTAACCTTCAAGGCCAATCATTTTTCGTATTATACAATTCTTCATTACAAGCAAATGTTTGCTGATTTGGCTGGCCATTGGGCGGAGAGTCCGGTTCAGTCGCTTGCGGCGAAGCATATTGTCACCGGGGTGGACGGGCAGCATTATGAACCGGCCCGCAGCATTACCCGTGCAGAGTTTGTAACCCTGATCATGCGTTCCATGGAGTGGGCGGATAAAGCTGGGGTAAGCGGATCAGCAACAGCTGCCTTCTCGGATGTCGCTGCTGGCAAGTATTATACCCGGCAGGTAGCCGCAGCGGAGCAGATGGGAATTATTTCGGGCTACGGCGGAAAATTCAGACCAGCCGATCCCATCACACGCGAGGAAGCCGTCACAGCGCTGGTGCGGGCTGCGGAGTCATTCAGCCTTGCCGCAGCAGTTCAGGCAGAGCCTGCTTTTGGAGACAGTAAAGTCATTTCTTCCTGGGCAATGCCGGCAGTCAAAGAAGCCTGGTCGCTTGGACTCGTCCAGGGAGATGGTTCCCTGTTCCATCCCCAGAACCCGGTTACCCGGGCTGAAGTTGCTGTAATGATCAACCGGCTGCTGCAGGGCAGCCCGTTATAATACGAGATCGGGGGAAAACACAGGCAATGGGTAAACAGCTTAGTTCAATCGCAATGACGTTATTATTCCTGTTCCTAACCACACTGGGTCCGCTATTGCCGGAAGCCGCTTCGGCGGCCTCCGTCCCGGTAACGGCGAATACTGCCGTACAAGCTGCGAAGACTGTGAATGTGGCATTAAATGCGCAGGCTACGGCTTCGGGTCAATGCAATGATAATGAAAAAGCCAGCTTCGCCGTCGACGGCAAGACGGATACGAAATGGTGTGACAATTCCACGGGCACCAAGAAGTGGCTGCGGCTCGATCTTGGCCAGGAGTATAACATCAACGAATGGATTGTCATGAATGCCGCGATCAATGAGTCGGGCAACAGCCCTTTCTGGAATACCAAGGACTTCCGTCTCCAGAAGAGCGTGGACGGCAGCACATGGGAAACCGTCGATTTCGTCACGGACAATGTGCAGACCATTGTTGACCGGTATGTGCCGGCATTCACTGCCCGTTACGTCAGACTCTATATTGACAAGGGTGCCTATGACAGCAATACGGTCCGGCTCTATGAATTCAAGGTATTTGGAACCACCAAAGACCAGACCCCGGCCTATCCGCAAGGAAACCTGGACCCGGTGGATTATGTAGATCCGTTCATCAATACCCTTGGCGATAACGGTCAGACGAATCCGGGGGCCACAACACCATTTGGACTGGTTTCGCTGGGTCCGGACAGCGATGGAGGAGCTTTCAGCGGTTACTACTATCAGAACCAGTATCTCAAGGGCTTCTCGCATCTTCGCTTCAGCGGTGTAGGCTGCAGCGGGGCGGGCGGCAACATTCTGATGATGCCCGAGACGCAGTCTTTTACCAAGAACAGCGGCGAGTACAAGCAGAAATATGACAAAGCCAGTGAAATCGCCTCTCCGGGCTATTATGCCGTGGATCTGGTCTCAGGCATTGGCGTTGAATTAACCACCTCCCAGAATGTCGGCTTTCACCGCTACACGTTCCCGACAGGGGAAACGGACGGCTCTGTACTGGTGGATCTCTCCAACTCATACGCCGGTATGGTGGACGCAAATCTGAAGGTGGAGAATAATAATACCATTTCAGGCATGATCCAGTCGAAGAATGTGTGCGGACATGGCTACTACACGATGTACTATTCCATTCAGTTCGATCATGATTTTAACTCCTATTCCTCCTGGCAGGGTGACGCTGTAGGTACCGAAGCCCAGCGTACCGGCTCGAACAGCGGGGTGTGGCTGAACTTCAACACGGCAGACAGCAAGGTTGTGCAGGCAAAAGTGGGTCTGTCAACGATCAGCGTGGACCAGGCGAAGAAGGAGCGCGATCAGGATATTCAAGGCTGGGATTTCGATGCCCAGCATGCGAAGACCCGCAGCCTGTGGAGCGATGCGCTGAGCAAGGTCGAAATTACCGACAGCAATGAGGAGAACAAGACCGTTTTCTACACCCAGCTCTACCATGCTTATCTGCATCCGAATAATGTAACCAGCTCAGACGGGACCTTCCGGGCAGCAAGGGATGAGAATACGATCCGGCAGACCTCTGAGGTGGGCGAAGACTTCGAGTATTATAACGGCTGGACCACTTGGGATGACTTCCGTAAATACTCGCTGTACTCCCTGCTGGAGCCGCAGAAATATGAGAATATGGTCAAATCGATGATCGATGTATACAAAACCAGAGGCTCCTATGCGCAGTGGGGGGATGGATACTGGCCGAGCCCGACCGTGCGCAATGAGTTCAATGGTGCGGTGATTCTGGATGCGTACGCCAAGGGATTCGACTTTGGCAGTTCCGATTTAAGCACCGCGCTGCAGGGTATGGCTGTAGACACGGACAACTACACGATCAGTGACAGTGAAATCTCCGGCAAGCTGGAAAAAGCGTACAGCGCTTATTATCCGATGAAGCTTGCGGAAATGATTGGCGACAAAGCAACCTATGAGAAATACAAGCCGATTGCCCTGTCCTACAAAAAGCTCTGGAATGCCAACCAGGTGGACGAAAAAGGCACCAAGCGCGGCTTTTTTACACCGAATGGCGGGACGGTAAGCCCGAACGATATTACACCGGTAGACAAGTTCGCTTATCAGGGCAACCTGTGGACATACCGCTGGTTTGTTCCCCAGGACATTAACGGACTGGCTGAGCTGATCGGCGGCAAAAGAGAAATGGCCCAGGACCTGCAGCATTTCTTCGCCATTGATGAGTACATGGCCGTTAATGAGCCGGACCTGCATGTTCCTTATCTGTTCAATTACCTGGGCATGCCTTATCTGACCCAGTATTATGCAAGAGAATATACCACCGAAGTTGTGACTCAGAAATACCACAACCACGGGCTGTATGCATATCCGATGAAATCCCGCGTATACCGGGACGACCCCGAAGGTTATCTGCAGTCCATGGATGACGATGCCGGAGCGATGTCCTCCTGGTTCGTGTACAGTGCTATGGGCCTCTATCCGGGGAATCCGGGTGATCCGTATTATCTGGTGGGATCACCGATTTTCCCGGAAATGAAGCTGCACCTGGATAACGGCAAAACCTTTACAATCAAGGCGGACAATGTTTCCAGCGACAACCGCTTCATCCAGTCCGCGAAGCTGAATGGACAGAACTTCGATCAGGCCTGGATCAGCTACGAGGATGTGATGGCCGGCGGAGCCTTCGAGCTTGAAATGGGCGCGGAGCCGAATACGAAGTGGGGAGCAGCGTCCAATGCGGCACCGCCGACAACCGATTTCTCGGCGGACTTCGACGACCTGCTGATCCGCAAAGACCTGATCGCCGGAGGGTCGGACTGGGAGTATTTTGACCAGGGACGGGATGCCGGCGCAGGCTGGACCAGCCTTGAATACGATGACAGCAGCTGGTCTTCCGGACCCGCGATGCTCGGCTACGATAAATTTAATAATGTGAAGACACAGGTAAGCTATGGGCCGGACGCGGGCAACAAGTATCCGACCACTTATTTCCGCAAGACCTTTGAAGTGAAGGACGCAAGCGATGTCTCGGCCCTTGAGGCCAGCCTGATCCGGGATGACGGAGCGGTCGTATACCTGAACGGACACGAAATCATCCGCACGAATATGCCGTCCGGGCAAGTGGGCTACGGGACGTATGCCAATGTGACGGTCAACGATGAGCGGGACCGCAATGTCTATTCCGTTGACCCGGCCTACCTCGTGGAAGGAAAGAACGTGCTGGCGGCAGAGGTTCACCAGTCGGCAGCGGCCAGCTCGGATATTGCCTTTGACTTCGGCCTTCAGGCGACCCGAAGCCTGAGCGTGCCGGAGGCGCCAACAGGCCCGCTTGTAGACGATGAAGCCAACACCTTCGGCTGGACACCTGTTCAGGGCTTTGAACAGGCCTCGGCCTATGAATACAGCACGGATAGCGGCAAGACCTGGAAGACAGCATCTGCGAATCCGCAGAGCGTAGGTCCAGGTGCGTATAAGGCGGGAGCAGTACAGGTAAGAGTTAAGGCGAGTGAAAGTCAGGACCTGGCTTCCGGGCGTGTGCTGGTCTCCGATAAGGCATATACCGGCGACCGCTTATGGGATGTCTACGACCTTGCAGTGAAGGTGGAGCAGAAAGGCAACCTGCAGGTGAATGTCACAGGCAAGCTGACCGGAGACTATCAGGATTCAGCTGTAGTTGTCTATCAATTGATGGACGGCAAGGACCATGCCTTGCTGTCGAGCAGCGTTCCAGTCAAGAACGGGGATTTCCAGCTGACGCAGACCTTCAACGTGAACGCTGCTAAATATAAGGTGAATGTGTACCTTGTAGATGCTTATAACGGCGATGTCTACGATTCGACCTGGCTTGCAGATCCGGTTGCACCGCAGCCGATGCCGGAGCCGGAGTCCCCGGTCGACCCTGGTCCGGAGCCGGAGGAGCCGGGAACACCGGGTGGAGAGTACCCTGATCCGCTGCCTCTGCCGGATAAGAAGCCTGCTCCAACCCTCCCGGATGACAGTGAAGAAGAGCCCGGCGAGGTTCAAACCATCGAGTTCGAGGATAACAGCGGCTGGACAACGGCTGTGAATACCTTCAACAATGGAGCTCTGAAGACCGAAGCCAATCATGGCGGAACGACGGTCGGGAACACCTTTGCCGGTGCGTGGATTGCCTATAAAGGCATCAATTTCGGCACAGCAGGCAAGAACAGAATTACCATTGAGTATGATGCGCCTACAAATAGAGTACCTGCGGACAGCGCGATCGAGGTCAGACTCGGCAGCGTGGATGGTGAGCTTCTCGGTACAGTTGCCCTTAAGAATACAGGCGGCGCATGGGGAACATATACAACCAGCGGAATGAATCTGACCCGGACGCTGACCGGCAAACAGGATCTGTATCTGGTCATGAAGGGCAGCACGGACAAGGATCATCCGTATATCGGGAATCTGGACCGCTTCAGCTTCGAGACAATCCGCTCCGATTATGCCAAGCTGGAGCTGGAGAGCTACAATGCATGGTCAACAGAGGTTAATCCGGTGAATAAGGCTCCTCTGAAGCTCGAAGCCGGCAAAAGCGGCAAACAGGTCGCCAATACCTTCAGCGGAGCTTGGATGCTCTACAAGAAGATGGATTTCGGCAGCAATGGCGCCAATCAGCTGTCCATTGAGTACTCCGGCAACAGCGGCAACTGTGCTGTTGACTCTGCAGTTGAAGTTCGCTTGGGCAGTGTGACCGGGACCCTGGTTGGCAGGATTGCTATCCCGCCAACGGCAAACTCATGGGGAACCTACGCCACAGCGACAGGCAATCTGACACAAAAGCTGACCGGTATCCAGGATGTGTATCTGGTGCTTACCGGCACAACCGATACCACGTTCAAATATATTGCTAACGTGGACAATGCCAGCTTCTCGCTGCGGCCGGCAGAGCCGGATGTGACGGTAGAGTTCGAGAGCAGCACCACCGCTTCACAGGAGCTGAATACGTTCAATAACAAAGGATTAAAGACAGAGCCCAACAATGGGGGGACCACGGTCGGCAACACTTTCACCGGCATGTGGCTCGCCTACAGCAAGGTGAACTTCGGGACTCAGGGGAAAAATCATGTGGAGATTGTATACGATGCCCCTACTAACCGAGTGCCTGCCGATGTCACAGCAGAAATCAGATTAAATGATAAAAACGGCGAGATCCTGGCTACAGTTAATATGCCTGCCACAGGCACCAGCTGGGGCAATTACAAAACAGCCGGGTCTGACCTGAAGCGGCCGCTCAGCGGCGAACAGAACATCTGTGTCGTTTTCAAAGGTTCCACAACATCAAGCCTGAATTACATCGGCAATCTCGATAAAATGATATTCTCTTTAAATCAGTAAACTCAATGCAGGCTGGCCTTAGAACAGGGCCAGCTTTTTATTGTGCAGGAAACATGCGTTGCGTAGGCGAACAAAATGGTGAAATAAAAGGTAAAAGTACTTCTCACTGTGGATAAGACACACAAATGCAGGGGAGATCTTATTTGCGCTTGACTTCTATCCGGTTTCATCATAAAATCTAACCAGTTAGTTATAAATGGAGGTGGGGATTATAGTATCATCAGAGGGCAAACGAAGTTCGAAAATTTACGATGCCGCCCGAACCAAAGGGATCATCCTTGATGCTGCGGAGAAGATATTTGCCGAGCTGGGTTATTCGGCGGCACGGATTGATGTGATTGCCAAGGCGTCCGGGTACAATAAAAGCCTGATCTATCAGTATTTTGGCGACAAATTGGGTCTTTATACAGAAGTGGTCAAACGCGCGGATCAGATTGGCGAACAGATTACAGGCTCGTTTATTGCCGAATTATTGAAGAACGAGAATCTTGTAACGGACCCTGCGGCGTTTAGGAGCTTCCTGGAATCTATGACCCGGGAGACGGTGTCATTCCTCCTGGAGCATCGGAGTTACCTGAGAATTCTATTCTGGGAAGCCGCTGAAGACTGGAAGACCTGGAATCAGATCACCTATCGTCCGGACGATGCTACTCAAATGTATGAATTGGCCTTAGCCGCGCAGAAGAACGGAATCCTCCGCCAGGAGTTAAACCCGGCATTGTTTCCTATTCTGATTATGAATGTGATTACAGCTACCCTTCAGTCCTCTTCACGGTTTGAGCAGCTGCTCGGTAAGCTGGATTCCCCGCAGATGAGAGAGCAGACCACCCGGCAGATCGCGCAATTCATCATCCATGGTGTAATGGAGCCGTCTTTACTGTAAGAGACGGCTATTTTTTTAGATAAAATATAAACAACTAGTTAGTTTTAAAATTGGAATGGGAGTGATTGAATGGCCGCAATGATTCAGACAGAAGGATTAACCAAGCATTTTGGGAGCAACCATGCTGTGAACGGACTGTCGCTGGAAGTGAACCACGGAGAAATCTACGGATTTCTGGGGCTGAACGGAGCAGGCAAAACGACAACCATCCGTATGCTGCTGGGTATGATCCGGCCCGATTCCGGGTCCTCATATATGTTCGGAGAGCGGGTCGATGCCGGCAGCCATAAACTGTGGGCCAGTGTAGGCTACATGGTGGAAACACCGTACTCCTATCCTGAACTTACCGTCCGCGAGAATCTGGAGATTATCCGCAGGCTGCGGGGCATCCCTGACCGTACGGCGATTGATACCATTATGGATAAGCTTCAGCTTACCGATTACCGGGACCGCAAGGCCGGAACGCTCTCCCTCGGCAATGGGCAGCGGCTCGGTCTGGCCAAGGCCATGCTGCATAATCCCAAGGTGCTGATTCTGGATGAGCCGACGAACGGACTTGATCCGGCCGGGATTGTCGAGGTGCGCGAGCTGCTCCGGGAGCTGGCTTTCAATAACGGCGTAACGATTTTCATTTCCAGCCATATTCTCGGCGAGGTCTCCAGACTGACGTCGCGGATTGGAATCGTGCATCAGGGGCGGCTGCTGCAGGAGACGGATGACATTTACAATTTCTAAGCCGCATCCTTCCCTATCTCACCGGCGGTATTGGCATCGTAGGGACCCTCGCCTGGTGGCGGTATGCCGATCAAAAGTAAGTCAGACGGAATCTTATCATTGTATAAATGGAGGGGAATATAATGGATAAAATACCAAAGGGAACGATTCTAATCATGGCCATTTTAATTATCGGGTCCATGGTGGGACTGCTGAATCAATCCTCACTCAATACGGCACTCCCGAACATTATGGGAGATTTCGGGCTATCAACGAGTACAGCCCAATGGCTTACAACGGCTTTTGCACTGGTTACCGGCATTGTAGTCCCGATTACGGCTTTTCTCATTCAGAGATTCACAACCAAACAAGTATTTGTCTTTTCCATGGGAATGCTTACCGCTGGAACGCTCCTGTGCGCGGTTTCACCTAACTTCGGGCTGCTGCTCACCGGAAGAATGGTGCAGGCGGTTGGAGTGGGGATCATGCTTCCCTTGGTGCAGACGCTGACCTTCATCCTGATCCCGGTTGCCAAACGGGGGTTCACGATGGGAATGATTGGGCTTGCTATTAATTTCGCTCCGGCCATCGGACCTGTGCTGAACGGCTGGCTTGTAGAGGATCATTCCTGGCGCTTATTATTCTATGCTCTGTTTCCTTGCGCTCTATTGGTTACCATCGTTGGATTATTTTTCGTTAAGAATGTTACCCCGCAGGTGAAGGGAAAAATAGATGCGTTATCCATGACGCTGTCGTCTCTTGGATTTGGCGGCGTATTGTATGGATTCAGCGTCTCCGGCAGCAAAGGGTGGGGGAGTACGGAAGTTCTGATTTCCTTGGCGGTTGGGTTCATAGCCCTTGGCCTGTTCGTATGGCGGCAATTGACCATGGAGAATCCCCTGCTGGAATTAAGAGTATTCACAAGCCCAGCTTTCACTATGGCTACAGTAATCAGTATGATCCTTATGATTATCATGCTGAGCGCCCAACTGCTGCTGCCTATCTATATGCAGACCATGCTTGGCTATACAGCGCTTAAATCAGGTCTAATGCTGCTGCCCGGTGCGATTCTCATATGCATTATGTCACCTGTAGCCGGGAAGCTCTTCGATAAATTGGGTGCCCGGATGCTGGTCATCACAGGGCTAAGCTTAACGGTAGTCTCCGCCCTGTTGTTCACTAATTTAACGGAGAATACCTCTTATGCCTTTTTGATGATCGGCTATTCCCTGCGGATGATTGGAGTCAGTCTGACCCTGCTGCCGGTCATAACCAGCGGTATGAATTCACTGGCGCCCGACCTGATCCGGCATGGGATCCCCGTTAACACGACTCTGCGGACAGTAGCCGGTTCCATTGGAACAGCGCTGCTTGTGACCATAATGACAAATAGCGGTGGCGGTCTGGGACAAACGAGTGATGTCCACAGCTTAATACACGGGATGAATGTGGCTTCAATGGTAACCGCCGGGAGTGCAGTTATCGCGCTGATCCTGGCTTTCTTTATCAAACGCAAGGATGCTCCGATTGACAGTCCGGCGAACAGTATTCCGGTAAAATGATTGTTAATCGAATGTAGGCTTACCTCAATAAAATACTTTTTCCTGGAGCAGATCGAGCGCCCGCTCGATCTCTTTGCGTTCCTCGTCCGTAACGCTGCTGATCCGTTCGGCGAACCGGACGGCGATATGCTGGAACGCTTCGTTCATCATCGCCTCCCCGGCGGGGGAGAGGGTTATGCCCTGCTTGCGGCGGTCGGCGGGATCGGTGATTTTGTCGCACAGCTGCTTCTCACTGAGCTTCTTCAGCTCACGGCTGGTGTTCGGCATCGACATATGCATGCAATCGCTGATCTCACTGAGGGTTACCGGCTGGCTGACGGCGATATATTCGAGAATTTTATATTGAAGGGGCGTAAGAGCTTCGGCTTTTACATCCTTGCTTATATCACTTGTAATTTGATGGACGGCAGTTGTAAAAGCTACAAATTTCTGAAATAAGTCTTTGTCCATAACGATCACCTCAAAAGAAACCTTAACAAAAACATTATCAAATAACAATTATCATTTGACAACTAAAATATAGCCGTGTTACCCTTTAGTTATCAAATGACAAGTAAAGAGGTGCCGGCATGAACACATTGGTTATTTATACACATCCGAATCATCAGAGTCTGAGCTATGCCTTTCTCCAGGAGGTGCTCCGGGGAAGCCGGGAGAATGCGAAGGTGGCAGAGATTCAGGTGCTTGATTTGTACGAGGAGGGATTTAATCCGGTGCTGGTGTTTGGTGAACATAAGCGCAGGAGAGATATGCACACGGATCCCGCATTGGCTAAATACAGAGAGCAGCTGCTGTGGGCGGATAAGATCGTATTGGTCTATCCCATTTGGTGGGGCCGGCCACCCGCTATGCTGATGGGCTATATCGATCAGATGTTTGCCTCAGGGTTCGCATACCGGGATAAGGGAGGATTGCTGCCGGAAGGACTGTTAAAAGGAAAGTCAGTGGTATGTGTGTCCAGTATGAAGGGGCCTGCCCATTATCCGCTGTTTCTGCTGAACAACGCGCACAAAGCGTTAATGCGCAAGGCGCTGTTCAACTACGTGGGCATCCGCAGAGTAAAGTTTTTTGAATTCGGGAGCATGGAGAGCAAGCGGGGTAAACATGCCCGGAAGCTGGACCGGATCTACCAGTATTTCAAGACAGTTAGTCAGTAGAGGATTAAATGCTTGAGTTCTAGTTCTACCGCACATCTTCTATTTATGCCCAAACGGATACCTTCCTGTATCAGGAGATATCCGTTTTTTTGTGCTGCCTCAGGAATGGTTGTCGACTACCCAGTCGATCAGTTTGCGGGCAATACTGACAGGGGACGGAATGACGGGCAGCCGGTCCAGCTCGAACCAGTCGGCATGATCAAGCTCCTCACCGTCCACGGCAATCTCCCCGCTCTCATACTCGGCCAGAAAACCTACCATCAGGGAATGGGGAAAAGGCCACTGCTGGCTGGCGAAATAGCGGATGTTCTTGACCTTGATGCCTACTTCCTCCATAGTCTCGCGTTGCACACAGTCCTCCAGCGTCTCGCCCGGCTCGACGAATCCGGCGATCAGCCCATACATATTGTTTACAAAATGCGGGGAGTGCGCGAGCAGAATCCGGTTATCCTTAAGGATCGCGGTAATGACTGCTGGGGCAATCCGGGGATAGCTGACCAGCCCGCAGGCCGGACAACTGCGTGAGTGCTCCGTCTGCGACAGTTCAGTGGCCGTGCCGCATCTGCCGCAGAACTGATGGGTTTCATCCCAGGCCAGCATCTGAATGCCCCTCCCTGCGAGATGGAACAGGTCTTCCTCCAGCGACTCATACAACGAGCGCAGCGGACGGAAGGCCATCCCTTCAGGCTCAGTGGTTTCTACCTGGACCTCTGCGGCGAAGCAGGGGAGCTCTTCAAACGTTCCCAGATACAGGGTTCTTAAGGGAACCATAGACAGCTGCTCAAGCGAGGGTAAGAGCGGAACGCCAGTGATCCCCGCGGTTTCGGTGACCAGCAGCTTGCCGGAATGGAAGATCAGCCAATAGGCAGAGCCGCTGAACTCAGGCGGGGGACTGATGGCAGGAATATATCGCTTATAAATGCTTGCTCTTAGTTTTGGCATGGCGCAGAACCTTTCTGATTGCAGATCATTTCTATTTTCAAATTAAGAATAACAAAAATAGGCAATGCTAACAAACATCAAGACAGGATCAGCTATATTTTTTTATTTGACATTTGCTCTACTTGTAACTATATTAGTTACAGGAAGAAAATCTGCTGCAGCCGCCCCGGCCTTCAGCAGGAACGAACATATATGATACTTACTTAGGAGGAATAGAAATGAAGATTGCATTAACAGGAGCCACCGGACACTTCGGTTCCATCGTGGCCGAAACTTTACTGAAGTCGGTAGCGGCAGAAAACCTGGTAGTCAGCGTCAGAAACCCGGAGAAAGCGGACAATCTTCGTGCACGCGGAGTGGACGTCCGTCACGGTGATTTCGACCAGCCGGAGACACTGGATACGGCATTTGCCGGTGTGGACCGGCTGCTGATCGTATCGGCAGATGGTGACAACGAGACGCGGATTCGCCAGCACAAGGCTGCCGTCGATGCCGCTGTGCGTGCAGGTGTCGGCTTCATCGTGTACACCAGCGTCGGCCGTGCGGACAGCAGCTCGCTGTTCCTGGCGCCGGTTCACCGTGCTACCGAAGAGTTCATCCGTGAATCCGGGATCCCGTACTCCTTCCTGCGCAATAACTGGTACCTGGAGAATGAGATGGGTACGATCCAGGCGGTTCAAGCCGGAGCACCGTGGCTGACTTCGGCTGGTGAAGGCAAGGTAGGCTGGGCTGTACGCCGTGATTATGCAGAAGCGGCAGCTGCTGTATTGGCAGGCGAAGGGCATGAGAATACTGTATATGAATTGTCAGGCGCACCGGCAACACAGGCCGAATTGGCAGCCGTTGTCGGCGGGGTGCTGGGCAAGGAAGTTCCGGTACAGCAGGTGGATGACGACGCTTATGCTGACATTATGGCAAAAGCCGGAGTGCCGGAAGGTGCACTTCCAATTGTAGTCGGCATTCAACAAGCGATCCGCGAAGGCGCACTCGACATCACCAGCAGCGATTTCGCGAAGCTGCTGCAACGCCCGCTTACACCGCTTAGTGCAGGTGTGAGTGATTTGCTCGGAGTTAAGGCTTAAGACAGGGTTCAGCCTTACCCAGCCCAAAGGTGAGGCGAGTAGGCGTACAGAGCTTGTCCTATTATGAAGAAGAGGCTTCCCGCAGACGGTCAATGGACCGGAGGGAAGCCTCTTTCGTTATTTAGGAAGTTATGACTTAGGAAATTATGATTTCCCCTCTTGTGGATAAGGTGTGCATAAAATTGGGGATAAGTAGACATGAATTCAGCATATTCACCCAAAAGGGTGGAAATCAGCCGGATTTGATAGCCTTTTTCCAACTAGCGCTTGCGAAGAAGCAGGTGAGCAGTGCTAGTTGGAAAAAGGGAACTTATTTTTCCTAAAAATCAACAATTGTGAGATTTAAGTGGAAAAAGGAAACTTAATTGGGCCCTATTGCCTCGCAGGGAGCGAAATGAGCTGAATTAGTTAACCTTTTTCCACTTAACCTGCGGGGAATAGGGTACACGAGCAAATTAGTTAACCTTTTTCCACTTAGAATTGCCGAAGGATTCTAAAGGGTACTCCAGACAACGCTAAACTGAAATCACAAACGGCTACCTTATCCAGTCAAGGACGGCGTAGCCGTTTTGTTCTTGCGGTTTCCTTACTGCACTTTAGCGTGGCGCGGCTTCGGAGTATCCTTCCAGCAGCTCCCGGACCGCTTCATCCACCGCTGTGCCGTCCTCTGCCTCCAGCCATTCCTGAGGAATAAAAGAATAGCTGCCAGAGCTGCTTGTCAGATAGCTGTATATGATCTGGGCTTCGTCCAGCTTATGGCGGCTGATTTCACCCGGCTCCCCGCACGGCGGCTTGCTGAAGCTGCCCCTGATGGCAGACTGTATGGCCTCGTGCAGCTGCTCTGTGCCCATTTGCCCGGCGTCCAGCCTGGCGCGGTCAAGAATCTCACTGCCCCGGATCAGGATCAGCTTGAATACCTGCTCCTGCATCGGCTCCAGCACGACGATATTCTTGTTCTGCTCGGTGAAGCCGATCACCTTCTCCTTCTGGAGGAGAGCGCTGACTGCAGTACAATAATCGCGGTATTTGGCGGCTGTCTCGAACTCGAAATTTTCCGCTGCCAGATTCATCCGCCGCTGAAGCTCCTCCAGAATCCGGGAATCCTTCCCGTTCAACAGCCCGATGATGCTGTGTATAATCTCCTCGTACCGCTCCAGCGCTTCCCCGCCCCCGCACATGCCGATACATAAACCAAGCGAGTGATTGAGACAAAGCGTGTTCCTGGCATGGGGTGTGCTGCAAAGAATCCGCTGGCTTTCCTTGATCCCCTGCACCGCCCGCTCTACCGTGCTTCTGCTGGTAAAGGGACCGAAATACAGGCTGCCCTCGTACTCCGCCGGATCATAGGTCACGGCCAACTGCCGGTAGGGAGTGTCCGTGCGGATAGCTATATAGCTATAGGCGAGGGGATTTTTCATCTTTTTATTGTACATGGGCTTGATTTCCTTAATCAGCTGGCACTCCAGCATGAAGGCCTCAAACTCTGTATCGGTCAGCCTGTAATCGAGGTCCCGGATGTTCCTGACCAGTTGCTTCACCTTGGGGGAATGGCCCTTGGCATTGTAAAAGTAGGACTGGACCCGCTTCTTCAGCTGTTTGGCTTTGCCGACATAGATGATATGGCCCAGACTGTCCTTCATCAGGTAGACCCCGGGAGATAAAGGGAGACTCGCCACCTTCTCCACCAGATTCATGAGGTTCCCTCCCCAATCATGTATTCTTGTAATTTTTAGTATAAGCGATCCTGCTGTGCAGAGCGACTGGTAGTGATACGCAGACAGGACGATGGATGTGACAAAACCCACAAAGCCCCCCGGCAAAACCCTCTATCATGAAAGACAGGGAAAGATAGGAAAGATAGAGCTATACGCAGCTGGGGGGCTTTTTATGAAATATTCTATCGGAGAATTTGCCTCGATCCTGGGAGTGACGGCGGATACCTTGCGGCTCTATGAGAAGCATGATATTGTGCGCCCGATGAAGGATCAACACAATAACTACCGTTATTTCAGCGATTTGGACGCCAGGAATTTATTGTCGAGCCGGTGGTACCGGAGTATGCAGATCCCGCTGCAGGATGTAGCCGGGCTGATCAACGATGCTCCCGCGGAGCAAGTCATCCTATCGATTGCCGCCGCACGGCAGCAGCTGGAAGAGGAGATCAGGCGCAGCGTGATGCTGCTGGATAAGATCAATGAGATTCACGCGGAGCTTGGGCGCATCGGCGAATCCTTGTATACCTGCCGGATCAGGGAGGTGCCTGGCATGTACCGCATTCAGCAGACAGACAAGAATCAATTGCTGCAAAAGGAGTGCCTGAAACAAACGGTGCAGGCTTGGATGGAGCTGCTTCCTTATACATTCTATTCCTTCAGAATCGAAAATTCAGAGAATATTCTGAGAGCTGCGGAGCTGGAATACAGCTGGGGGCTGGCCTTGCTGGAGGAGGATCAGCGAAAGCTGGAGGTCTGCGTTAATGAGAGTATGGAGTATATCGAGCCGTCCACCTGTATTTCTGCAGTTATTTCCAGCTCCTATGAGAAGGATCTTGGCCGGGAGTCTTTTCAATTCATGCTGGATTATGCCAAGTCAGAGGGCTATGCCGTCTCCGGCGATATCCGCGGCAAGATCCTGTTCACCGAACGAATGGACACAGGCAACAAAACCTATCTGGAGATCGACATTCCATTTGAGAAAAATTTCACATAACATTCATTGACCTTGGTGCCGCACCAAGGTTTACACTCTGTGCGTAGTCCGGCGGTCCTTCCAGAGAGAAAGGGACCGCCTACCAACCACACAGGGGGAAAACCAATGCGCAAGCAAGCACAGAGCAAAATATTCATGTTATCCGCGTGCCTGATCATGATTCTGTCGCTGATCAGCGGCTGCAGCGGCAATAATGCTGCCCAGCCGGCAGCTTCCGGGCAGCCGTCGGCGTCGCCCGAGGCGACTCAGCAGGCGGCGGATGACAACGAGGTGCCGGCTTCTTTTAAAGCAGGAACCTATAAGGCCGAGGCCGATGGAAAAGACGGTAAAATTCAGGTGGAGGTTACCCTGGATGCCGAATCCAAAATCACCGACATTCAGGTGCTCAGCCAGAAAGAGACCGCAGGAATTGGCGTTGAAGCGATTAACAAGATCAAGGATGAGATCATCACAGGCCAGACACTCGCCATTGACGCTGTCAGCGGGGCTTCCGAATCCAGCGCGGCCATTCTGACCGCCGTTGAAGACGCACTGAAGCAGGCGGGCGGCAATGTAGAAGCATTCAAGTCCCGAAAGGTAGCCAAAGCCGGTGAAGGCAAAACGGAGCAGCTGTCGGCGGACGTTGTCGTTGTAGGCGCCGGGGCATCCGGTGTTTCAGCAGCCGTATCGGCGGCGGACAAAGGCGCTAAGGTCATTATTATTGAGAAAACAGCCACCATTGGCGGAGCAAGCAACCTGTCCTGGGCGGGCAAGTTCTATAACTCCTCAGCTGCGGTAAGCAGCGGGCTAAAGGTCAATGTGGAGAAAGAAATCTCCGACTGGATCGTGAATAACCATTGGAGAGTAGATGCGGCTGCGATCCGCCAGTATGTGACGAAGTCCGGGGAAACCTATGACTGGCTGAACAAAAAAGGCTACAAAACCACGTTCATCAACTTTGCCGGCGAACAGCTGCATATGCTTCCGGCCTACGAAACACGCCAGCCCACACTGCGGGCGATGCTGGCTGCTTCCGTAGAGAAGGGCGGCGGACAAGTAATCACCGAAACGACCGCCAAGAAGCTGATTTCGGGTGCAAACGGCGAGGTAACCGGTGTAGTAGCCGAGAAGGCCGACGGCACGACGCTTGAGATTACCGGAAAAAGCATTATTATGGCAACCGGCGGCTATGCCGGGAACAAAGAGATGGTCAAAGAGGCGTTTGGCTTTGAAGGGATTAACGGAGGGCTAGGCCAGAATATCGGGGAAGGGCTGCAGATGTCCTGGGATGCCGGCGCCAAGGTTCCTGATAATTTCGGCGGACAAATGCTGCATCAGACCCTGGCCAGAGCAACAGAGAAGCTGAAGGCTGAATACGAGCCATTTGAAGCCAGCTATCCGCTGATGCTTTCCTACCTGCCAACCCTGATGAATGTCGGCCCTTCAGGAGCAAGATTCAGAGACGAGGCGGCTACTCTCACATCCGTTGCGGCTGCCAATACGAGTGCTTTTAACGGAGCGTATCATTTGGTTATTATTTCGCAGGCACAGATCGACGCTTTGAAGGCTAAGGGGATGAACGGTGTAAAAGCGCCTTCCCTGCCGGGAATGCCGCCGGAGTTCTACGCCTCTTTTGCCGGCCAGTTCAAGCTGGATACGCCATGGAAGGATGCGGATAAAGTATTTGAATCCATGGTCGCTAATGGCGACGGCTACAAAGGCAGTACCATTGAAGAGCTGGCCAAAAATGCCGGTCTGGACGCAGAGGTGTTTGCAAGTGATTTCAAACAATACCAGGAAGCGACAAAGACCGGGGTGGATACTGAGTTCGGCAAAGCAAAGGAATACCTGGTTCCTATGGGAGACAGCGGCCCATACTACGCGATCATCGCCGAGGTTAACAATCTGGGTTCAGTTGGCGGACTGCTGGTCAATACCCGGTTCCAGGTGCTGAATGATAAGCGTGTGCCGATCAAGGGGCTGTATGCGGTTGGCCTCGAATCCGAAGGCGTGTTGTTCAATGATACCTATGTCGGCAACGGCGTGGGCCTGGGCTATTCCTTCACCTCCGGCCGTCTGGGCGGGGAAGATGCTGCTGCGGGTGCTTTGGCAAAATAAGCTTTAACGTTCATTTTTAAGGGGGAGCCTGCGGCTTCCCTTTTTTTGTGCCGTTTACCGCTTAAGCGTTTAAGAAATCGTTCTGTTTCGGCCGATATTAAGAATAACTTGTACTTTTCAAGAAAGGGGGAAAAGCGTGTGTATAATCCTATTACGGGGATCAATGGCGTTTCTTTGACTAGACCGCCGCAGCAGCCGGAGATCCATTCGTCCACCCCGGGCTCTGCGCTCAGTTTTAACGAAACCTTGGCGGCGGTCAACGCGGCAACACTGGATCAGGCGGAACGGATGAAGCGGAAATATGGGGTTAGAGTGCGGATTCAGACTGTGTCCACGGGCGAAAAAGAATTGGAGCATCCGGAGATGAGCGGCGGCGAGCGGGAAATTGTTATTGCGCCCAACATCCTGCAGCAGATGGCCAAGGACCCTGCCATGCGGAATAAAATGTACGGAATCATTGACCGGTACGTTTCTGAAGAACAGACAGGCTTGGTGCCATTGCAGCCGCTGAGTGGCGGGAAGACCTTGAGCCATAGCCTGATTGTACATAAGGACGGTACAGTTACCGTATGGTCTGCCCCGCCGATTTTATCAAGAAATCTGCTTTCGGCTGCGGAGGCTCCACTCCAAGAACAAGAACGCGAAGCGAATCCGGCAGACGGAGCCGTTGCCCATCTGCACCAGATTCAACTGCTGCGGGCCAGAAGAAAGAATAAATTGCTGTAAAATGCCCAGACGAACAACCGCCTATTCCTCCGCATAGCATATAGCACCAACCTGCAGGGTGAAGAGAGGGCGTGTTCAATAATGGGCATTCAGCTTACTGCGATACACTGGGTTTACCTGACCTTTATTGTGTTCATTATGGTGCTTCTAATCCGGCGGCGGGATACGACGATGATCTGCGTGGCCGGGATTTTTGCCTTGGGGGTACTTGCTGCAGAGACGCTAAGCGGCTCGGTATCAGGGATTTTCAACTCTTTTGTCTATGCGACCAAAGAGCTGCTGGGGACGATCATGATTATATCCATTATTGTGGCCATGAGCCGGATATTAATGATTACAGGCATCAACGAGACGATGGTTGCCCCGCTTACCCGGTTCATACGCACACCGGCAATGGCTTATTGGGGCATTGGGCTGATTATGATGGTCACCTCCTTCTTCTTCTGGCCTTCACCTGCCGTTGCGCTGGTGGGTGCGGTTCTGCTGCCGGTAGCTCTCCGGGTAGGGCTTCCGGCACTGGGGGCAGCAGTGGCGATGAACCTGTTTGGCCATGGAATCGCCTTGTCTGGAGATTATATTATCCAAGGGGCACCGAAGCTTACGGCAGATGCTGCGGGTCTTCCGGTGGCCAGTGTGATGGAAGCGAGTATCCCGCTGGTTATAGTGATGGGGCTTGTGACTACAGTCGCAGCGTTCTGGATGATGCGCCGTGACCAGCAGAACGGCACCTGGAGAGACGGACTGGTCACCGTCAAAGGCAGCACAGGGAAGCTGAGGGGGCCGGAGGCCGATGGGGGAGACGAACAGCCTGTTCTATTGGATGCCCGCCTCCGGCAAGCGCTGGCTATTGCTATTCCACTGCTCTTTCTGCTTGATGTGGCGGCGATGTTCGCGCTGAATCTGCAGGGAGGAGACGCTACCGCGCTGGTTGGAGGCACCGCAGTGCTCATTCTGATCTCGGTCACACTGCTGGCCCACCGCAATCAGGGTCTGGAAAAGGTAACCTCCTACTTGATAGAAGGCTTCGTCTTCGGCTTCAGGGTCTTTGGACCGGTCATCCCTATCGCGGCCTTCTTCTACCTGGGCGACTCGGCGTTCACCGAGCTCTTCGGCAAGGTGCTGCCGGAAGGCTCACACGGCATCGTGAACGACCTGGGCGTGGCCCTGGCGGATCACGTGCCGCTTAACGGGGCTGTGGGAGCCGTGACAATGACGGCGATCGGCGCGATCACCGGACTCGACGGCTCCGGCTTCTCCGGCATCTCGCTGGCCGGCTCGATCGCCCAGCTGTTCGCCGCCGCCATTCATTCCGGCGCGGCGACATTGACCGCCCTGGGACAGGTGGCCGCCATCTGGGTCGGCGGCGGCACGCTGATTCCGTGGGCGCTCATTCCGGCGGCTGCCATCTGCGGCGTCAGCCCTTTTGAGCTGGCCCGGCGCAATCTGAAGCCGGTCCTGGTTGGACTTGTGGCGACTACTATCGTCGCCATGTTCCTGGTGTAGGCGGCCTGCATAAGAAGCGCTCCCTTTATCCATCCTATAGAGGATTGGACAGTAGACAGAAGGGAGCGGTTGACAAGATGAAGCATTATGAATCCAGCTTGCGGACCAATAGTACCGTCGATCAGGCCCAGGATGCGGTGACCAAGCTGCATAACTCCGTTAATCAGGCGCTCAGCCATCCGAACGATCAGACGCTTACCCAGGCGGAGAACAGTCTGCAGCACGCGGAGGAGGCCGTTAGCCACGCTCCGGAGGGCTCGGTCGGCGGCCATGGGGTGGATCTGACCGAGGATAGGCTGGCCGATGAGAAAAAGAGGCTGGCCCTTGCAGAAGCAGCGAACAGCAAGACCGGGCAATAGATAATGAAAGCTCAGGCATTTCCGGCTGGTCCGGGAATGCTTTTTTATTTCAAACACCCCAAATCGGGTTATAAAATTAGCAGAACCGATTCCCGGCAATAAACGTACTATTTAAACAAATAAGTATTTTTAAGGGGGCGCAGATATGCCGGAAACTGCTGGGGGTTTCCCCCATTTGGAGACTGCGGAGGAGCTGAATGCCGCACTTGCCGAAATTATGAAATGGGAAAACGAACAGAACAAGCTGATGATCTGGGACCGGCTCACCCGCCTGCCATTCAAGGTGCTCGACAAGCTTACACCGAAGTTTATTCACGAGAAGATTGGGAAGCTGCTGGACGAGCTGGGGAGTTATATCCAGAATGGAGGCAACTATCTGGTGGCCGGGCGTAAGGTTGGGGCGCTCATGCAGGCTGAAGGCCTTGCGGCGGGAGGAAACGGAGAGGGGCCTTATCCGCTGGCGGTTATGGATAAGGCTGCAGAACAGCTGACGCATAGCAGCAGAAATGTTGCTACCGCGCAGGGAGCGACAACGGGGTTCGGCGGGGTGTTCACGCTGGCGGCGGACATCCCTGCGATTCTGGGCTTGTCTCTGAAAGTGATTCAGGAAATTGGCCTCTGCTATGGTTATAATCCTACGGATAAAGCGGAGCGGATATTTACCGTCAAGGTGATGCAGTTTGCTTCCTCGGATATTGTCGGCAAGCGGACCATTCTGAAGGAGCTCAACCTGCAGGCAGGCGGGACCGGCGATATCACGCCCGGAACGAATGAGGCCGTCTCGAAGATTCAGGGCTGGAAGGAGGTCATCACGGTGTACCGCGATAATTGGGGCTGGAAAAAGCTGCTGCAGACCATACCGGTAGCAGGGATGGTCTTCGGTGCCTACACCAACCGTAAGGCGCTGGAGGATGTGGCCGAGGCCGCCCGGATGCTCTACCGCAAAAGACGGATTATCGCCAGAATGGCTGAAATGGAATAAAGAAAAAAGGCAATAATGCAGCTTTTCGGGAGGCTGCGCTTATTGCCTTTTTCGTGCCGGAGCTTTGAGAGTTAGCAGTTTCTAAGCGTCCATAGCTCCGAACGTTAGTCCTTTGCCTCCCACCGGAACAAGCTGGATGGGTTCGACACCTGCAATTAGTGGCATCGCCCGCTGGATGGTGGCTCTGGTGGCCTCCTCTTTCAGTGAGGCCGCATGCGCTTCAGCATTGCTCCATACCTCTGTGACCCAGAGGATGTCAGGCTCACTCTCCGAGAGATTGACGATGTACAGCTCGCATTCGTTCACCGGCTCCGCTGCAGCCGCAGCTTCGAGCAGAATGGCCGCAAGCGCTTCGCGTTCACCTGGTTTGGCGGTGAATTTGGCATACATTCCGAATTTACCCAGACCCGATCACTCCTCAGTTTTTTACTGTGTTATATCAGCATTTGTGGATCAGCTTCATTTTATCAGACATCATATAGATATGGGCGGTGGATTACACTCCCGTCCCCATCCGGCTGGATAGCCATTCTTGCTTATTTCTCCAGGAGTTACTATGATGAAGGCATTGTGTACAACGGATTAATGCTGCAGAATGCAAGGATCGTTGGATTATCCTGGTTAGAACAGACAAACGAACGGTAATACTGCCGGAATCGGAATTAGAAGCGGGAGTGGGCTGAATGGAAAATGGGGTACAAGAAAAGCCGGGCGCGAAGCTGATTGGGCAAGCGGAGTCCTTCATCCGGCAATGTTATACAGAGCTGGAGAAGCCGGATCAGCTCATTATGGAACGCATTCAGGCCATACGCGAGGAAGTGGACCTATCAGGGACTTATCGGCATACGGCCGAAGAGCTTACCCATGGCGCAAAAATGGCCTGGCGCCACAACAGCCGCTGCATCGGACGCTTGTTCTGGCACACCCTTGAGGTGAACGATGCCCGGCAGGCAGAGACTGCCGAGGAGGTGGCGGCAGCACTGCTCCAGCATGTGGAGCGGGCGAACAACGGCGGCCGCATCCGCTCCATGATTACGGTATTTCGCAGCGGTGAAGACCCGGAGAAGGCGGTCCGGATCTGGAATCACCAACTGATCCGCTATGCAGGATACCCCGGGGACGGGGTTCATCCCCGTGCCGGCGATCCGGCATCCGACGCGTTCACAGCTGTCTGCCGGAGACTGGGCTGGCAGGGCAGCGGCGGCGACTTCGATGTGCTCCCGCTCGTCATTAGCATCGGTAATGAAGCCCCGCGCTGGTTCCCGATACCGCCTGGGCTTGTGCAGGAAATCCCGCTTACGCATCCCGAGATCGAACGGTTTCCAGAGCTGGGCTTGCGCTGGTATTCTGTTCCGGTTGTATCGGACATGCTGCTCGAAATCGGCGGGATTGCCTATACCGCCGCTCCCTTTAATGGATGGTACATGGAGACGGAGATTGGTTCCCGCAATCTTGGCGATACCGGCCGCTATAACCGGCTTCCGGCCGTGGCGGATCTGCTGGGACTGGACCGTTCCACCAATACCTCACTCTGGAAGGACCGGGCACTGCTGGAATTGAACCGGGCTGTGCTTCATTCCTTCAAGCTGGCCGGGATCAGCATTGTGGATCATCATACTGCCGCCGATCAGTTTGTCCGCTTTCAGGAGCAGGAGAAGCAGCGGGGCCGTGAGGTGTCCGGCAAGTGGGGTTGGCTGATCCCTCCCATGTCACCATCCGCTACGCCCATTTGGAACGATAACACCCTGCGGGAGCTGAACCTCAGCCCGCGGCTGATCTACCAGAACCCGGCGTATGCCAGCTTACTGGAGGAGAAGTCAGAGGTGGGGTCGGACCCGCAGGCTGCCCCGGCGGCAGAGCCGGCTTGCCCTTTTCATCATCCTAAATAAAGGAACGGCCCTCTCCATTAACACAAATAAGAGATGAAATCGGGATTGGCAGCAAAATTTCAAATAAACACTTGTATTTCGGAGACAGTCCGTGTATACTTCAAATCAAGATAGTGATTGACCAATAACCAATTAGCAAAAAGAATACAATACCGGATTACAACAGGAGGCTGACATGACCAAACTATCGGGAGGCGTACGAACGAAGGAAGAGGCCACCTCGGTAAACCGCCGGGAGCAGATCCTGGAAGCAGCAGTGGTTGTATTCGCTGAACATGGCTACTTCAAGGCGACAACCGCACAGGTGGCAGAGAAGGTGGGGATCTCCCAGCCGTACATTTTCAAGCTGTTCAAGAACAAAGAGGAGCTGTTTGTAGCGGCGCTGGACCGGGCGTTTGACCGGACGATCCGCACGTTTACAGATGTTGAAGCTTCTGGAGAAACGCTGCTTGACGAATCGATCCGGGTGTATGAGCAGATGATGGAGACTCACCCGAGTGAAATCATTTTGCAGGTGCAGGCGCTGGGCATTCGCGATGAAGCGATCCGCCGGTCGATGCAGACAGGAATGCAAAAGGTGACGCAGCTGATGGAAAGCAAGTTTACCGCTGCCGGGATTGCTCATCCCGAGGTGGAAGTCAGCACATTTATGGCCAACGGCATGCTCTGTCATATTGCGATGGCGCTGGAGATGCCTGAGCTGAAGCCGAAACATCTGAAGTGAGCCGGGCTGGCTGCCCAATCACAGCCGCTCCATCCAAGGGCAATGCCCTTGGATGGTTCACGGTCATTAAGTAGTGATTGATCAATCACAAAGAAGAGCAAGTGTATTGGATCACTGTTGTCCCGAAGAGACAAAGCGGATACTCATTATTTTTTTGAAATATAGTTATTGATTAATCAATAATAATTAACAAAACCAATTAGGAGGAATACTAATGATGAACAATAACGTAAAGAAAGCTGTCGTATTAGGAGCAACTGGAGGAACAGGAACGGTCATTATTACGGAACTATTGAAGAGAGGGATTGCAACGGTCGCTTTTGGGCGGTCATTGCCGAAGCTGGAGCAGTTC
>RCUU01000036.1_pt1 | contig 71657 bp, 56 predicted proteins | sample 2166211 | NCBI WGS metagenome assembly RCUU01 (sample SAMN09932620, study PRJNA488358) | compost metagenome | feature: garden; material: soil; isolation source: compost soil in phenylacetic acid-enriched culture | place: Germany: Experimental Botanical Garden Goettingen | collected 2016-01-27
GTGTTCCCCGGCGCATATGGTCCAGCAACCGGCCCGGCGTCCCGATAATCAGATGACGGCCACCCTCCAGCTTGCGCAGCTGCTTCTCCACATCCTGACCGCCGTAGACGGCCAGAATCTTCACTCCGGTATGACGCGCCAGCTTGCGCGCCTCCTCGGTAATCTGCAGTGCCAGCTCGCGTGTCGGTGCCATGATGAGCGCCTGCGGATACGCCTGCTCCACACGGATCTTGTCCATAATCGGCAGCAGGAAGGCCAATGTCTTCCCTGTTCCCGTCTTGGCCCTTGCGATGACGTCCAGCCCTTGCACCAGCGGAGGGATCGCTTCCTCCTGCACCGGTGTAGGCTTAGCGATTCCCTGACCCTGAAGCAGGCCGTTCAATAATTCAGATACTCCCAATTCCTTAAAACCCGGCAATGTCTCCACCTCACAATTTTCTTTAATGTTGTTCAATTCAGATCACTATAGTCATCCAGTTTCTGGAGTAATGTAGGCATGATGCGGTTGCCGCCCGCGGCATAAGCCACGTATTCAAACAAAAGCGGAAGAACCCCGTCACCGGAGCCCTCCCGTCTCACTAGCCGCCCTTTAGCCCTGCAGATGTGCGGTCCAAAGTTCGGTTTCTGGGGCAGCAGCGATCCACCGGACGTTCAGACGGCACTCCATTTGCGTTCCATTACACTCTATACCCAAGCTTCTTATAGGATTAAGAAGTTAACCTATACATTGTACTTGATCCCGCGCGGTTTGTGTGCATCTCCCGAAGAATATTTATTACAGCTAGAACCGCCCTGACTTAAATATGGAGTACAGCAGCCATACAATCATCAGCAAGGCAATCACAGAGCCGATCTCGACAATCGGGAAATCCCAGAGCATCGAAGGCTCTCCCCGCAGGGAGGAGGCAACAATCAGCCCGGCCATGATAATGCTGAAGGCCAGCAGCACAATGCTGAACGACAGGCGGTTGCCTACCCGGCTTAGCTTGTGCTCAATCCCCTTCAGCTCAGGCAGAACGACCTCCACCTTCAGTTTGCCTTTGCTGACCAGCGCAGACAGCTGTCTGGCCTGGGCCGGAAGCTCCACCAGACTCTCGGCGAGGTCAGCCACGCCCCCAAGAATTTTACGCTGGAGACGGCTGCCGCTGAAGCGCTGCCTTATCAGCCTCCTGCCGAACGGCTCGGCCATCTGCACAATGCTGAAGGCTGGATCAAGGTTGCCTACAACGCCCTCCAGCGTCAGCATGGTCTTGCCGAGCATTGCCAGGTCCGGGGGAATCACCAGCCTGTGCTTGCGGGCAATGCCAAACAGATCGTTCAGGGCTTTGCCAATGCTGACCTGATTAAAAGGGATATCATAGTATGCCTCGCGGAGCCTGTCCATATCATCATGCAGCGCCATCCGGTCAGCGTCCTCGGGAATGACACCCAGCCGCAGAATAGCGCGCACCATAGAATCGGTATTCTTCCGCATCAGAGCGATGACAAGCGCAGACAAGCTGTCCTTCATCTCCTCGCTTAACCGTCCGACCATGCCGAAATCAATCAGCGCGAGTTTCCCGTCATCCATAAGCATGACATTGCCCGGATGTGGGTCGGCATGAAAAAAACCATGAATAAAAATCTGGTTCAGCATCATCTCCACCATCTGCTGGGCAAGCGTCTTCAGCTTGACGCCCTTCAGAAGCAGCTCTTCGCGATGGTTCAGTGTAATGCCTTCGACATATTCCATTGTAAGCACACGGGTGGAGCTATAATCCCAATAAATCGCCGGAATATAGACCGGATCGTGCTCTGTAAGCTGCCCGGCAATCCGTTCCGCATTGCGCCCTTCCTGGCCATAATCCAGCTCTGCCAGCAGTGCCCGGGAGAATTCCTCTACCATCCGGGTCAGCCCGTATTGCTTCGCCCAGTCCAGCTTTCTTTCGGCCAGGGCGCTTAGATCCTGTAAAATTTCCAGATCCCGTGTCATGGTCCGCATTACACCGGGACGCTGGACTTTGACTGCCACACTCTGTCCGCCATGGAGTACGGCCCGGTGCACCTGGCCAATGGAAGCCGCAGCGAGCGGGGCGTTCTCAAAGTAGCTGAACATTTCTTCAATGGGCTGGCCGAGCTCCTGCTCCAGTATATTGCGCGCAGTTTCCGCTGAGAACGGAGGGACACTGTCCTGAAGCTTCACCAGTTCCTGAATAATGGAATCAGGCAGCAGATCAGAACGGGTGCTGGCCAATTGGCCCAGCTTCACAAAGGTTGGACCCAAATCCTCCAGCACCCGGCGGACCCGCTCCCCCAGCGTCAGACTCTCGTGAACCTCCTGGGTAATCATCCGGCGCGGCAGGGACAGCAGATGATAGAGGCCGAGTTCCTCTACCATATAGCCGAAGCCATGACGCATCAGCGCCATGGCAATAGACCGGTACCGCCCGGCATGTCTTATGCGTACCGCCATTTATTCCTTACGCGTTTCCGGCAGAATCTCCTCCGTGGAAGGAGTTCCCTCCAGCTCAGCCACACGGCGCTCCAGGACTGCAATCCGTGCTTCCAGCTCGGCAACATCACTCTGAACAGGGATTTTAAGCTCTTTCAGTACACGCTCAACCTGTTCATGAACCGCAGATTTGAACACTCCGCGTTCTTCTTCTCCCCGCTCCACCAGCCGGTCAATGAGCGCCTTCGATTCCGAGGGGGCAAGCTCCCCCCGCTTCACCAGCTCTTCAACTACCTTCTCTACCTTTTCCTTGCTGACAATGGTGAGGCCTACTCCTAAAGAGATTGCTTTCTTGAACAAATCACTCATGGCACTTTCCTCCCAATGATTCCGGTTATGGTTAGAGTATACCCTTTAGCGGGCCAATTCACAAAATTCAAGCCTATGCCAGGCTGTAGTACGATCTATATTATCTAGGTATCCGTGCCGCCCAGGTGGCCGCCCGCAGGATCAGCTGACGAATCGCCGGATGCGTGAAGGAAGGCTCATGATGGCCAGGCATCAGAAATACCACCCGTCCAAGCCCGTAGCTGTGGCACCATGCTGCCGGATGCATTTCACCGTCCGCCTCATACTCAAGCAAAATCGTCTTCTCCGTAAACGGATCGAAGTCGAATGTGTACGGTTCCTCATCCAGCTCAAAGTCTTCCATACCCTCGGTAATGTCATGCTCCAGCACTTTGAAGTTCAGCGGAGCATAGGGTGGATGTCCGGTAAATCTGCCGCCGATCAGTTGGGCCAGCTCATAGCGCTTGGCCAGAGAAATTCCGGTATGCAGCACAATCAGTCCGCCGCCGCCGCTCACATAGCTCAGCAGCCCCGCAGTCTGCTGGGGAGACACCGTCTCATTCCACAACTCATTGTATGCGATGCACAGATCATATCCTGACAAATGCTCGCTGAGCAGCAGTTTTTTATTCTCCGAACACTGAACGGTCAGCAGATCATTCAGGATTTCGCTAATTTGTTTGTCCACGCCTTGCAGCGGATGAAAACGGGGGTGGGTATAGTCGCCCAAAAGCAGACATTTTCTCTTGTCCATAGGGGACCTCCTTCTTTCTGTATCTGTCATTGTCGTTTTAGTCTAAGTAAAATTGCTGAGGATGTCCATTGATAAGACTTCCTGCATTCATGTCCGGGCGGACAATCAGCGCTGTGACGCGATGTATTTCCCAAGCTCCACGAACATGCTGCCCATCCGTTCATGCTCAGGCATCACAATTCGCGTTACTCCTTCCTCTTTCAGGGACTCGGAGGTAACCCGGCCTACAGAAACAGCCAGCACCTTGCCGGCAAAGGCCTGCACCAGCTCCTGCAGTTTGCCCTGCTCCCTGGCATACTGGGCCAGAAAACGGAATTGGGGAGCACTTGTAAAAGCTACTGCATCGACTCTGCCTTCTGTAATATCTTCAAACAGCCGGGCCAGCGCCCCCGGCTCCGGCAGCGTATGACGGTATGGCTCCACTTGAAGGACAGACGCTCCCGCCTCCTTCAGCCAGGCTACCAGATGGGGAGCAGGATCGCCGTGCAGCTGCAGCACAACCGTTTTGCCGCGCAGGTCCCAGTCTCTCAAACCCCGAATCAGCCCGGCTGTACTCCCGTCATCATCGCGTACTTCGGGCTGGAGCCCCCGCTTCTTCAGCGCATTAACCGTCTTGTAGCCGCGTGCGGCGATTGGGGAAGCAGAGAGAACCTCCAAAAAACGCTCCTCCAGTTCCATCTGTGCCGCCATTTCAAACAGCGCCTCCAGCCCCATCCCTGTCGTCAGAATAGCCAGATCCGGCGGGTGGGCAATCCAGGCAGCGATCCCTTCCCGAAGAGCCTGATCATCCAGAAACACAGTCCCCTGGGCAGGCCGGTGCAATGCCGTACCTCCCATGTTCTGCACCAGCTTGGCCATTTCTTCCGCCTTGCGCGGACCGGCAAGGGCGACGGTAATGCCCTGCAATTGCTCTGCCATATCCTTTTTCCCCCTCAGCCCACAAACTTTATTGTTTATCAGTATACTTGCATTAGGCGGAAAAAGAAAAGATGAAAAACAATTCTTATCCTATTTATCCGAATACAGCTTGAAACGTCCCACGAGCTTCTGCAGCTCCCCGGCAAGATGGCTAAGATCGGCCGAGGAGGATGCAATCTCCTCTACCGAAGCGAGCTGTTCCTCGGCAGCGGCCGAAATCGTCTCCGTGCTGCCGGCAGCTTCCCGGGAAATGGCTTGAATCTCACTGATCGCCGCCTTCATGCTGACAGCCTCCGCCGTCAATGTGCCGACAGCTCCCACCATGGCTTCAATCTTCTCTGCCGCCCCTTTAACCGCTCTGCGGATGCGGGAGAAGGAACGCCCTGTGGTATCCACCGCCAGTATACCCTCCGACACCTTGCTGCGGGCATCTTCCATCGTCGTCGTTGCCTGCTGCATCTCCGTGTGAATGGAGGCAATCTGCTCCGCGATCCCCTGCGCCGATCTCTCTGATTCCTCGGCCAGCTTGCGGACTTCGGAAGCAACCACTGCGAAGCCCCTGCCCTGCTCACCGGCCCGGGCCGCCTCAATAGAGGCATTGAGGGCCAGCAGGTTGGTCTGACGGGCAATACCGGTAATCACACCGACAATCCCGTGAATCTGGCCTGTGCGGTCATTCAGCTTGTCTATTACACCGCTGAGCTCCTCCACTGTTTCGTGAATGCCGTTAATTTTGTCCACCACGCTGATGACCGAATCATTGCCCTCTGCAGCAGACAACGAGGTCTTGTCCATCATCGCCGACACCTGCTCCATAAATCCGGAGATATGCTCCACTTCGCTTGCCGTTTCGGCCGTGCTCTCTATTCCCCTCTGCACACTGTGCACCTGCCGTTCTGTGCCTGCCGCTACCTCCTGAATCGCTATCGTTACATGCTCAATGGCTTTGGTCGTTTGTTCCGCCCCGGCGGTAAGCTCTTCGGCGGAGGCGGACACATTGTCGGTCATCTCCTGCACGCCGGTAATCATATCGCGCAGATTCACAACCATGGAATGGAAGTTATCGGCCAGAAGGCCGATTTCATCTCTGCGGAAGACGCCGATGTCCTCTGACAGGTCGCCCCGGGCAATGACCTCTGTAGCTTTACGCAGACGGGTTAGCGGCTTCAGGATCGATGCCACGTTGAAATAAATCAGCACAAGCGCGAGCAGCACAGAGATACCGATTACCGTCAGAGCTGTATCACGTATCCCGCTTGTGGCGGCAGTCACCTCATTTTTGCTGATTGTGCCCCCAATTCTCCAGCCGGTGAGCCCGTTCACCTGGTACGTCATCTTTTTGGACGCATTGTTGTAGGTATAATCAAACGAACCGTTCTCCCCGACAAACATTTGCTTCACGAAATCAAGCGAGGTTTCCTGTCCAATGGGTTCTGTAGGATGTACGAGAAACTTTTTGCTGCTGTCTATAAGGAAAATATAGCCTTCCTTGCCGACCTTAATGTTGGTCAGATCAGCCAGTTCGGCCAGGCCCAGGTTCAGAGCCATAACCCCGCCCCCATCTTCAAGCACTGCGGAAATCGCAACTGCCGTTTCATTATTAACCGTCTGGAACGCCGATGAAATCACCGCTCCCTTCCCGTGCTTGAGCGCGTTGACATAAGCATTCTCCTTCCGCGGGTCATAGCCTTCCGGAAATTTGGCATCCGAGGCATGCACCATCTCCGCCCGGCTGGTTGCCACATAAATATCCAGAACATCGGGATGAAGCACGGCATACTCCTTCAATCTGGCCTTAACCGCAGCACTGCCGTTACCCGCCGCATCCCCATTTAGGGCTGAGGAAGAAATCTGCCGGGCAAAATACTGGATATCGTTCATTTTGGCTTGAATATTCGCGTTAATGATTTCGTTCACCGCAGCCACGCTTTCAGCGGCATTGTTCAGAAGCTGGCCTTCCACTTTGCTGCTGGCTGAACTGTAGGTTTGCCAGCCTATGATAATGCTTGGTACCAGAAGGACAACCAGATATGTAAGTATCAGCTTCATGCGGATGGTCATACTAGCCTTTTGTTTCATGCTTTCTGCTCACTCTCGCTTTCTTATGGGTCTTAAGTATGACTTGTCTGCAGTCTATCTATATAATTATATATCGGACCTGGAAACCCTCTTTTGTTCACGAACTCTTAAGTATTCTCATACTTATTTGGAGAATTTTCATATAACCACAGCAAAAAGACCGTTTCATGAAAACGGTCTTTTCTTATATCCTTGTATGATATTCCGGGACTACACTCTTACTTCCCTCCAGCGTGTTAGAGCCGCTTGGCACCTTTGCTTCTGCAGGCCGGGCATATTCCTCCGAACACCACATGCGCATGGGTAATCGAATACCCGGTCTCCTCACTGACCTTGTCAGTCCATTCCTGCGGCACTTGCGTCATCACCTCATCCACTGCCCCGCATACTTCGCACAGGATATGCTGATGGTCATCCAGACGGGCATCATAGCGGCTGGCGGCCTCCCCCAGTTTAAGCTCACGGATCAATTGTTTGTCCGAAAGATAACGCAAAGAATTATATACGGTTCCGTAGGCAAGATTCTGTCCCTGCTCTACCAGCCGGTTCATCACCTCTGCTGCAGTGGGGTGATCGTGTGAATTCCGGACAATGTCATACACGGCTTGACGCTGGGAGGTCAGATTCAGGGTCTTCATCTTCATCATCCTCTAATTTGTTTTTAGATCAAGTATAAATCCAGATGGTCCCAGCGTCAATGAGGAGGGCGCTGCATCTGGCGGAACAGCCGATTTGGATGATTCCCCTTATTTTGGCATGGCTGTCCCTATTTCATGCACCGCTGCTCTCTGACGGGGTTTCTTTTGACGGGAGAGTGGTAATAAATGAAATGAGTCTTACATTGATGGAGGAGATTAATATGAAGGAGAATAGGATGAACAGCACACCCCAGTTCCCGCAGAGCCTTCCGCAATTCCCGCAATCGCTGTGGAGAGCCAGTAGTGAAATGCCTTCCTTTCCGGCTCTTAAAGAAGACCATACTACAGATGTCGCCATTGTCGGCGGCGGAATTACCGGGATTACCACAGCCTATCTGTTGACCAAGGCAGGGTACAAGGTGACGCTGCTGGAAGCAGGTGAGCTTTTTGTTGGCACAACCGGATTTACAACGGCCAAAATTACCGTACAGCATGGCCTGATCTACCACGACCTGGTCACAAATTTCGGCGAAGAAGCGGCCCGGCTCTATTACCAGTCGAACAAAGAGGCGCTGAAGTGGATCATACAGACTGCAGAAGAACTGAAATTGTCCTGTGGTCTTACTAGTGAAGCGGCTTACCTCTATGCAGATGAGGGAGACGAGAAGACGCTGAAGCAGCTCGAGGATGAATTCAAGGCCTATACCAGGATTGGGCTACCGGGCGAGTGGCAGGACCATATTTCGCTTCCGCTGAGGGTCGGCGGTGCCATTAAGGTGCCGGGACAAGCCCGTTTCCATCCGCTCCAGTACCTTAAGGGACTGCTGGATGTTATTTTGGAAAAAGGCGGGGTCATCTACGAGCATACGATGATTGGAGAGCAAGTCGACAAGGACGGCGGCAAGCTCACACTGTATACGGAGCAGAGCAAGCATAAAATCAGCTGCCGGCATGCGGTATCGGCTTCCCACTTTCCTTTTTATGACGGAGGCGCCCTGTATTTTGCCCGTCTGCATGCGGAGCGCTCCTACTGTCTGGCCATAGATCCGGAAACCGATTATGAGGGCGGAATGTATCTAAGTGCGGGAGACCCGACCCGTTCGCTGCGGGCAGTGGAATGGAATGGCAAGAAGCTGGTCATTGTCGGAGGGGACAACCATAAGACGGGGCAAGGCATCTGCACCCACGGCCATTATGAGAATCTGGAAAAGTTCGCCGGGGAGCTGCTGGGCATTCGGGGCATTCCCTTCCGGTGGTCAACCCAGGACCTCATTACTCTGGACCGCGTGCCTTATATCGGCAAAACAGCCGAGGATGAGGAAATTTATTTCGCCACCGGCTTCCGCAAATGGGGGATGACGAACGGAACGCTGGCAGCACGCATGATCGCGGACGGCATTCAGCGGCAGAACAATCCTTACAAGGAACTGTATGATCCTTCACGCTTCAAGGCCCGGCCTTCGATTAAAAACTTCATTGTCCATAATGCCAATGTTGCGAAGGAACTGGTCGCCGGCAAGGTGGAGATTGTGCATAAAAAGACACAAGATCTGGAGCCGGATCAGGGGGCAGTGGTTTTCCATGACGGCAGACGGGTTGGAGCCTACCGCGATCCCGAAGGAAAGCTGCACCTGGTGGACAGAACCTGCACCCATATGGGCTGCGAAACCGAGTGGAACAATGGAGATCGCTCATGGGACTGCCCTTGCCACGGCTCCCGCTACTCTTATGATGGAGAAGTGCTGGAAGGTCCGGCGACCGTTCCGCTGACCAGGCTGGAAGCAGAAAAATAAGATCCGGAAGCCGCAGTCCGGCTGTCATATGATTCTGCGAGTTTATAGCTTACTCCAATAACGACCTATTGATCACGTGCTTCTCTTTCCCCGCTGGGTTATAATGGGAGCGGAATAGCAGCCTCATTACTAACCTTTTGCAAAAGGAGCGTGACGTTAAATTATGGATTTGAGAGGAAAAAGTGTTGTCATTACCGGGGCCGGCAAAGGGATTGGCAAGGCTCTGGCCATGGCGCTGGCTAAGGAAGGTGCGAATCTGGGGCTGATCTCCAGAACTGCGGCTGATCTTGAGGCGCTCAAATCGGCGTTGACCGGAGTGTACGATGTAAAGGTAAGCATCGCGGTGGCAGATATCTCCGTTCGTGAGGAAGCGGAACGGGCCGTTGTCTCCCTGCAGAATGACCTGGGCCCGTTCGACGCGCTGATCAACAATGCCGGCATCGCCAAATTCGGCACTTTTCTGGAGATGGCCCCCGCCGATTGGGAACGCCATATGCAGATCAACCTGTTCGGCACCTACTATGTGACCCGGGCAGCCCTGCCTGCAATGATTGAACGCAGCAGCGGCAATATAATCAATATCTCTTCTACAGCTGGAGAACGGGGTTTTGCCACCGGCTCTGCTTATTGTGCCTCCAAGTTCGCGCTGATGGGCATGACCGAGGCGCTGGCGCAGGAAGTGCGCAAGCACAACATCCGTGTGGTCGCGCTCACACCAAGCACCGTCAATACCGGCCTAGCGGAGAATGCCGGTCTGAAGATTGGCGACGAGGACCGGATGATGCAGCCTGAGGATGTGGCCGAGCTGACCCTGGCCGCCCTGAAGCTGCCCGACCGCGTCTTCCTGAAGACTGCGGGCATCTGGACAACCAATCCCCAGTAAGAGACAAGGCCGCCGCAGCGGTGCTGCGGCTTTACGGAACGAACACGGGCGATGCCCCAGCATGAAGGAGGTCTTTGGAATGCTTGTAGTCACCAATACCATCAAGATCAAGGAAGGCCATGCGGAAGCCATAGCCCAGCGCTTCGCCGCGTCGAACGGCGTGCAGGAAATGCCCGGCTTTGTCCGTATGGAGGTATGGCACGGCAGCCCGAAGGAAGGTGCAGAGGAACTGAAAATTTGCACCGTGTGGGAGAATGAGGACGCTTTTAAGGGCTGGACTTCCAGCGACTCCTTCCGCCAGTCGCACCGCGGCGCGGGCGGGAATGAAGCCATTCTTGGCGCATCGCTGGACAAATATGAACTGCTTGTCAGCCGCACGCCCGGGGAGTAAGCTTCCAGGCGGAGACCGCAACCGGACAGACGGCTGCCAGGGAAAAGCAAGCTAGGCAATAGCAACCTAGCTTCCCGCGTAAGCAACGGCATTTCTGCCGTTGTTTGCGGCCCGCGGTGCCCGCTCGCTTGCGATGAATTCAAAGGTACTTTTACCTCTCAGTTCGCCAAGTAGCCCGCTCGCGACGATTTCAAAGGTACTTTTACCTCTCATTCCGCCAAGTAGCCCGCTTGTGACGAATTCAAAGGTACTTTTACCTCTCATTTCGCCCAAATAGCCCGCTTGTGACGACTTCAAAGGTACTTTCACCTTTCATTTCGAATGCCCACCGTTTATTACGGATTACTGCCGTTGATTGCTTTACTAACCTGAACAGGGATGTCCTGCTGACCTATAAGGCAGCAGGGCATCCCTGTTGTATAACAGCAGCGGGAGGCGGCGTGAAGCCTCCTGCTCAATAATACTCCTTATGTTCTCGCCCAGGCCTATTAAGTCTGAACCTCTTTACTGGCCCTCTCCCCAATTAATTCTCGCTCGCAGACAGCGCGCGCTCCTGCTCCTGGTGCTTGCCGGGCCAGAAGGACCAGCGGTCTAATAGTACGGTAATCGCCGGTACCAGGAAGGGGCGGACTACGAAGGTGTCCAGCAGCACCCCAATGGCGGTGATAATGCCGAACTGCACCAGCACTTGAATCGGCAGGCTGGCCAGCACGGCAAAGGTTCCGGCCAGGATGAGTCCGGCAGAGGTAATGACCGAGCTGGTTTCATTTACACCCTCAGCAATGGCCTGCTTCAGCGGCATGACTTTGCGCTTTTTCCAGATGTTCGAGATCATGAAGATATTGTAGTCCTCACCCAGTGCAACCAGGAAAACGAAGGAATACAGCGGTATTGCCCCCTGAATGGCATTTGCTCCCATAAGGTAATGAATAATAATCCAGCCCAGCCCAAGCGCAGAGAAGAACGACAGAATTACGGTTGCCACCAGATAAACCGTCGCTACCACAGAGCGCAGATAGATCAGCAGCAGCACGGTTATCATACCGATGACGACCGGAATAATCAGATCCGTGTCTCTCTCGCCAAGTTCTTTGGTGTCATACTGGGTGGCTGTCTGCCCGCCGATCCATACGCTGTCTTCAGCGTTATCCAGACCCGATTCAGCCAGCGCCTGTTCCATCGATGCCTGGAGAGCCGGAATGTGATTCATGGCCTCCAAAGAATATGGATTGCTTTTGAATTCAACATCATATCCGAGAATATTCTTGTTGACCGCCCCCCGCTGGGGATCGGACACTGTATCAATATAAGAAATGCCGCCCAGGACTACCTTGATGTCCTCTCCGTTCACCTTTCCCTGTGTATCAATCATCAGCTTGGCCGGAGCCAGCCCGCCGGGAGAGAACTGGGTGCCGATAAGGTCAAAGCCCTCACGCGACTCCATATCCTCCGGAAAGGAAGAGAGAATATCGTAAGTAAATTTGATCCCGGCGGAAAAGGAAGCGAGTACTCCAAGAAGAACCACCGTAATGCCTACAATCGCCCAAGGACGGGAAACTACGAGATCGCCGATTCCTTTTTTGCGCGCTGGCTGGGGCTGTGGTGTCGGTTTGCCCTTTGCTCTGGCCCGTTCGGCTTCCATCTGCGGAGTACGCGGAATAAACGGAAAGAACGACGCGCGGCCAAAGATCGCCAGCAGCGCAGGCACCAGCGTCAGGCTGGCAATCCCCATAATCAGAATCGAGACACTGAACGGAACCGCGAACCGGTGGTACGCACCGTATTTAGCCAACAGCAACGCAAACAGCGCCAGTACCACCGTAAATCCGCTCATGGCGATAGCGCCGGAGGAATGGGTGATTGCACGCAGTAAGGCATGGCCCTTGTGCTCCTCCACCTTCAGCATCTGACGGAACCGGGAAATCAGGAACAGGCAATAATCCGTACCCGCACCGAACAGCAGCACGGTCATAATGGAAATGGCCTGGGAGTCTACGGTGATCCAGCCTTCTTGGGCCATTTTTCCGAGCACGGGGCTGGTAACGCCATATGCAAAGCCCACAGCAACCAGTGGAATCAAGGCCAGAATCGGCGAACGGTAGATCAACAGCAGGAACACAAGCACCAGCACAACCGTTGCGATCAGCAGGGAGACATCGGCGTTCTTGAACAGTCCAGTCGCATCAACGGAAATCCCGACCGGCCCGGATACCCGGAGGCTTAGCTCCTTGCTGTCCGTCTTCGCTGCGGCAGGGTCGCCGCCCGCCTCCGTATTTATTATTTTTTTCATTTCAGTTAATGCATCACCGAGCTGGCCGCTATCGGCCGTCTTATCAAAAAGCACCGGTGTGACCAGCGTGCTGCCATCCTTCGACATCGAAGCCTGAAGCGCCTGCGGCGGCAGTTTCCCTAGCGGCGGAACATAGTTCTGATGGGCCAATGGATGCTGCTCCAGCTTGCTGTAAACAGCGGTAATATGTGCCAGATCCTCCCCGGACATTCCTCCTTCCCTATGCCATACGAGCAAAGCGGGGACGCCGCTGCCAGCCGGAAACTCCCTTTCAGCAACAGCTGAAGCCCGCACCGACTGCGAGTCTTCAGGCAGGTTGGATGCATTGTTCAGCTCCTGCGAATTCACCGAAGGCCATAACATGGTGAGCGCTCCCACAACCGCTATCCAGACGACAAGAGTAACCCACTTTGTCTTGCTGCCTGCCACCCATTTTCCGTAGCCTGACACATCCGTTCATCCTCTCTTCATACCCTCGGCCTCAAAATGAACCGCGGGTCATTTTCATACCCTTATCATATATACCCTAAAAATCTAAATCAAACCTTTTTTTTCAAAAGATCGCAATATCCATATGTTTATATGTCCAAGACCTTATGGTTAGTGCAAAATAATATGTAATACACCATAACCCTGAAATCTGTAGGGCTGGAGCACGTGCAATATTAGGGAATTCTGATTATGATTGCCCATTTTTCATAAAATCGAAGAATACTTTACAGCGTTCAGCTAAAGTTTGGCTTAAATTATGAAAAAAAGCCCCCTGACCACAGCATGTACAGGCTGCTGTGAACAGTGGACTTTTCAAACGGCGATATGCCGCATAGTATAACTATCCATTGGTATTCATTGCACTCTTTAGCCTACATCCGGCAATCCCTCATCGGAGAACTGGCTGTTGTACAGATCAGCATAGAAGCCGCCGGCTTCCAGCAGTTCCTCATGGGTTCCTTTTTCAATGACGCTGCCCTGGTTCATCACAAGGATCAGATCGGCGTCTCGGATGGTGGACAGACGATGGGCGATGACAAAGCTCGTTCTGCCTTTCATCAGGGTATTCATCGCCTTCTGAATTTGCACTTCGGTCCGTGTATCAACGCTGCTTGTCGCTTCATCAAGTATCAGGATAGAAGGGTCCGCCAAAATTGCCCGGGCAATAGTAAGCAGCTGCTTCTGCCCCTGCGAGATATTGGATGCTTCCTCATTCAGAATGGTGTTATAGCCAAGCGGCAGTGTACGGATAAAGTGGTCGGCATGAGCGGCCTTGGCAGCCCGCACCACATCGGCTTCTGTTGCACCCTCACGGCCATAGGCGATATTGTCGCTGATGGTTCCGTTGAAGAGCCAAGTATCCTGAAGCACCATACCGAATTTGCTGCGCAGCTCGCTGCGCTTCATATTGGTGATGTTGACACCGTCAATGATAATCTCCCCGCCGCTGATTTCATAGAACCGCATCAGCAGGTTGATCAGGGTGGTTTTACCGGCACCTGTCGGTCCTACAATGGCAATAGTTTGTCCGGGGCTAACTTCAATATTCATATCCTCAATCAGAATGGCATCTTCTTTGTAGCCAAACTTCACATGACGGAATTCAACCGAACCCTCTTCCCCGTCTGCCGGGCGTTTGGCCAAGGAAGTACTGACTTCAGGAACTTCCTCTTCTTCATCCAGCAGCTCAAATACGCGTTCTGCCGAAGCAATGGTCGATTGAATAATGTTGGCAATATTGGCTGTTTGCGTAATCGGCATGGTGAACTGGCGCGAATACTGGATAAAAGCCTGAATATCCCCGACATCAATAATTTTTTTGGTGACAAAAATACCGCCGACCACACAGACGAGCACATAACCGAGGTTCCCGATGAACATCATCAGCGGCATGATAATACCGGAAATAAACTGCGCCCGCCAGCCGGAATCATAGAGCGAGTCATTAATTTTATTGAACTCACCCAGGGAGTGCTTCTCGCGGCCAAAAGCCTTGACAATGCGGTGCCCGGTGTACATTTCCTCAACATGACCGTTTAACTGGCCCAGGGATTTCTGCTGCCCGATGAAGTAAGTCTGTGACCGTTTGGTAATTCCCATAATGACCACAAAGCTGAGCGGCAGTGTAATGATTGTAATCAGAGTAAGCCATGGGCTAATGGTCAGCATCATGATAATAACACCGATAATGGTCACGATAGACGTTATAAGCTGTGTCAAGCTCTGCTGCAGCGTAGTGCTGATATTGTCCACATCATTGGTGGCACGGCTGAGAATTTCCCCATGGGTCCGGGAGTCAAAATATTTCAGCGGCAGCCGCTCCAGCTTGCTGTTGATCTGCTCACGCATATCAAAAACAACCTTCTGGGCCACACCGGACATTACATATTGCTGCACATAGCTGAACAATGAGCTGAGCAGATACAGGGCGCCCAGAATAATCAAAATGTCATTAATATAGCCAAAATCAATCGCAGCGCCAGGCACGCCCTTCATCATGCCATAAGCGCCTTCGAACAACTTGGTAGTTGCTTTACCCATAATCTTAGGGCTGAAAATGCTGAATACAGTACTGGCAATCGCCATAATAAAAACAATAATGAGCTGCATCTGGCGGGGCCGCAGATAGCGGATCAGGCGGCGCAGCGTCCCTTTGAAGTCCTTGGCCTTCTCAGGGGGCAGCCCCATGCCCGGACCACCAGGTCCACCGGGACCACGTCCGCCTCCAAATCCGCCTTGCCGGCGCGGTGCCGATTGGCTTGCACTATTCTGTTCACTCATGCTATTTCCTCCTCTGACAGCTGCGAGGATACGATCTCGCGGTACACTTCACTGTTGTCCATCAACTCGCGGTGTGTGCCCATTCCGGCAATTTGTCCTTCATCAAGCACAATAATCCGGTCGGCATCCATGACTGTGCTGACCCGCTGGGCTACAATAACTACAGTAGATTCCGTAGTTTCTCCTCTGAGCGCAGCCCGCAGTTTGGCGTCGGTCTTGAAGTCAAGGGCCGAGAAGCTGTCGTCGAACAGGTACACCTCCGGTTTTCTTACCAGTGCACGGGCGATCGAAAGACGCTGCTTCTGGCCGCCGGAGACATTGCCCCCGCCTTGGGAAATTTCCGAATTGAAGCCGTCTTTCATAGCGGAGACGAAATCATAAGCCTGGGCAACCTTAGCCGCATGGATGATTTCTTCCTCTGCGGCATCCTCTTTGCCGTAGCGGATATTCTCATTGATTGTACCGGTGAACAACACCGCTTTTTGCGGAATATAGCCGATCTTGCTCCGCAGCTCTTCCTGCGTCATCTCCCGAACATCGACGCCATCTACACGCACTGTACCTTCACTGACATCGTAGAATCGTGGAATCATGCTGAGCAGAGTGGATTTGCCTGAACCTGTACCGCCGATAATCGCGGTAATCTCACCGGGCTTGGCACTGAAGCTGATTCCTGACAATGCAGGCTGCTCCGCACCGGGATACGAGAAGGATACGTTATCGAACTCGACAAACCCATGCATGTGGTCTCTGCCGTCCTTACGGGTCGCTGTAGCCGTAGTCTGGAGCTGCCCAGCGGTTGGATCTGTAATTTCGGGCTGCATGTCCAGCACCTCGTTAATACGAAGCGCGGAAGCGGAGGCCCGGGGAATCAGTACAAACATCATGGATACCATGATCAGGGAGAACATAATCTGCATCGCATATTGAATAAAAGCCATCAGCGAGCCGACCTGCAAATCACCGTCGCCGATCCGGATGCCGCCGTAATACAGAATGGCAATCATCGAAAAGTTCATAACAATCATCATCAGCGGCATCAGACCGGCCATAATCTTGTTGACCTTGATGGCAGTATCCGTGAGGTCTTTGTTCGCTTCGGTAAACCGTTCATTCTCATGGCTGATCCGGTTGAAGGAACGGATGACACGAATACCTGTCAGATGCTCACGCAGCACACGGTTCAATTTGTCCAGCTTGACCTGAATCGCTTTGAACAGCGGGAGGCCCTTCATTCCTATGAAAAGAATCGCACCAACCAGGAGCGGAATCACCACTACAAAAATCAGGGAAAGCTTGGCATCCTCCGATATAGCCATGATTATCCCGCCGATCATCATCATCGGCGCGCCGATCATCATGCGCAACATCATAGTAAGGACAGTTTGTACTTGTGTAATATCATTGGTGGTACGTGTAATCAGCGACGCTGTTCCCAGCTTGTCAAATTCATGCAGGGTGAAATTCTCTACATGATTGAACATCCGTGACCGGGTATTCTTGCCGAAGCCGGCTGCTACTTTGGCTGACAAGTAGCTGGCAATAATTGAACATAAGGCGCCCCCGGCAGCAACCAGCAGCATGAACCCGCCGATTTTCCAGATATAACTGCGGTCTCCCTGAACAATCCCTTTATCAACAATGTCGCTCATCAGGGTAGGGAGGTACAGATCGCCCATGGACTGCAGAAATACCAGGATCAGCACGGCTGCAATAGCCAGCTTAAAAGGCTTCAATTGTTTCATTAATTTAATCATGATTCTCATCTCCGTTCATTTGTAACAGGTCCAAATTGGGCGGCGGGTTATCCTCAATGAATCTGTGCACCTTCAGCAGCAGCTCTGCCAGCTGATTGCTCTCGTCTTCGCCCAGATAATCCACCACTTTGTTAAGCGTTGCGTTCATATGGTCCTTTGCCCTGCGGGTAATCATTTTTCCCTGCTCTGTCAGCTTGATACGCACAACCCTCCGGTCGTTTGCATCCGGCAGCCTCTCCACCAGTTGCTTAGCCTCAAGACTGTTAATAAGCTGTGTGATGGTTGGGGGCGTGAGTCCCATAAACCGGCTGATTTCAGAGACCTTCAACCCTTCGTCTCCATCTTGCCATCGTCTTGCGATAGTTATTAATAAAGTCATCTCACTTGGCTTATGGCCCTCTACCGTATGCTGCCAATGGGCTTTACGCAACTGCCGGAGTGCGGCAAAAAGCTTGTGCGCGACTGGATTTTCATGATTTATCCCAATGCTTCCACCTCGATTTTATTTAGGTATCCAAATTATTAAATACTATATTAATTAGGTCACCTAATTATATTTTCGCCCAGAAGCTTTGTCAATTCTTGAATGCGTTATCAATTATTACGGAATAAAGAACACCGCCAATAGATGCCGGAAACACCAAAACCCCCGCCAGTAGGCGGGGGTTTTGGTCTAACTTGCAATGAATGGTTGTCCACCTTGCATCGGATCTTAGTAGCCTATTCCATGCTCCATTGTCGTAAAAGATCCACCAGTTGATCCGGAGTTTTCAGTAATGGCTCCCGGTCCGATCAGAATAAAGCTAAATAATGCCAGAGCGCTGAATGCCGTTAACAGTGTTTTCTTCATTTTTTCTCAGCTCCTTTAGGGTTTCCCCATATTTCTTCTGTTGCTGCTCGGTTGCAAAACTCCTGTACGTCTCAAATAACGTCACACAATCAATTACGTTGTTGGCACCATTCAACCGAAGGGCCAATTGAAGAGACTGTAGAATAGACTCTACTCCTTGATTATACTGCCCCCGGTCCAGAAGGTACATTGAAATCTGGTAGCGCAGGCGATATAACCGGTCAATATTAATAGGGTCCATAAATTGCTCAAAGCGCACCATTTCACGGGAGAACTGCGCCAGCACTTTATCGACAGAGAAACCATAGCGGTTGGCGGACTCAACAATCACTACCAGCCCGGGCAGGATTTCACCAGGATTGTTGGCCAGGAAGGCGGAATACGCCGGCAGCGCCGCTTTATTGCCCATCATCATCTCCAGCGTGAAACCGTTGGCTACCGCAAAAAGGCCGAAGTCCTTGACAACTTCCCGTCCTTCTTCATCCAAAATTTCAAACCAGTTCAAATCGGCATATCCTGCGGTGTATTTTTTCGCTTCTTCAAATCTTTCCAGCTTGGTTAGCGCAGTTGCTTTAAGTAAATAACCTTGTGCATAATATAGAACCAGCGGTCTGAACAGATCCAGTTCCTCACCTCTGCGGTTATTCTTTCGGCGAAGCTCTTCCCGGTAGATCCCGTTAGCCAAAGCCCTGAGCTCATCCGCATACTTCCCCATATCCTTCCACTTCTGCAGTGTGAAGCATACGTTAGCCAGCTTAAGCAGGCCATCAAGCTGCATATTCTCCGGAAGACGGCCGCGATAGGGCTCAAAGGTAATGACTGCGCGCAGCTGCTCTTCTTTGTCTACTATCGATTCCAGCGACTTGAAGATACGGTATTGGCAAATCGCCATGCGTTCGGAATAGCTGTCCATCTCGTTGTCTACGATATTCTTGTAAAATACCAGGGACTCCTGAATCTTCCCGCCTGCAAATAGTTTCTCCGCCACGGAGTACAAAATATCCAGCGGCTTCGGGTACTCCATGATCCGGTTCAAGGCATCCTCTATGCAATGCTGCTTGCCGATTTCGGCACAGCGGATCAAAAACGGTTCTACCCTCCGGCGGGAGATCCGCTCCTCGCTGAAGCATTCGTCTACATATAACGGATATAGCCAGCCTTCTGGAAACCCAAAGGCTCTGGTGACCGCATCGAGTTGCCCCAAGGACATCGGCTTAGGCGGATTCCCATGGAGAATCGCACTGAGGCTGCCGCGGTTCAGACCGGAAACCTTGGCAAACGAAGCGAGATTATGACCCGAGCGGGACAGATGCTTCTCAATTTCGGAGCGTATGGTTGTCAACTTTGCCTCCACCCGGCACCTCCTCCGTCAATTTCAGATTAACCTTCTATTAATTGACATTATAGGTGATGACTATAGAAAGTACAACAAAATGACCCCACAAAGTGGGGCCTTTATTTATAACAAGTTTATGACCGGGAACAAGCTACTGCTGCAGCGCAGCTTTGTTGCGAATTCTCTGGCTCTTGGTTTTCTTTCCGTAAGCGGCCGCAGCGTTCTTGCGGCTGCGCAGACTTTCCATCATTTTATTCTGGGCTAGCACGATATAACCGTCCAGCCGCTGACTGAGCTCCAGGACTGCGTGGTCGCTGAGACTGCGCTCCTGTGCAACCTCCAGCAGTTCACATCTAAGGCTCTCTATAGTTATATACAGCTCATCTTCTCTATACTCTTGTCCAAGCTCAACGGGAGAATTCTGGTAAAGGCTCACGGTTACTCACCTTCTCTCTTTCAACTTCCCCCTTATCATAAGTCATGATGCCAAAAAACATATTTTGAAAAAAAAGAAAAATATGTCGATCATCATCCAACCGGATTTTCATGATTGGGGCGATCGGCATCGCCGGGCGGAAGGTAACGATCCCCCAGCACACCCATGGCGAAATTTATCCATTCACGTGCCGCAAAAGACAGGTAGCGGTCTCTGCGCCAGATCATGCCCAACTGCCAGGGAATGACAGGCTCAGTCAGCGGAACCACGGAAATCCGCGTGCGGTCCATGTCCCGGCAGATGGTCTCCGGCAGCAGGGCAATGCCCATTCCGGCCTCCACCATCCGGCTGATTAAATCCCATTGCGAGCTCTCATATACAACCTTGGGCTGAAATCCCGCCTTGACACACTCTGTAATAATCCGGTCATGCAGAGCGAAATCCTCCCGGAACAGCACAAACTCCTCTTCGGCCAGTTCCCTCAGCGGCACTGAGGACGCACCTGCCAAGCGGTGGCCTGCCGGTACCAGAAGCTCAAGCTTCTCCTCCACGAAGGTAAAACAATGGAAAATGGCTGTATTCACCGGCAGGACGATGGCCCCGATATCAAGCAATCCCGTTTCCACATCATCCTCCACCTTTTTGGCTCCGTCTTCGTGCAGACGGATGGTCACATCCGGGTAGCGGCGGTGGAATTCACCGATGACCGCCGGGAAAAAGCTTGCGCCCACCATGGGCGGCAGCCCGATCCGGATGTGCCCCTGCTTCAGATTGCGCAGACTGTCGAGCTCCGAGGACAGGCTCACGAACGATTCCACGATATTCTGAGCCTTGGTCAGCAGAATCTCTCCGGCATCCGTCAGCCGGATGCTTTTTCCTTCACGGTAAAAGAGGTCCGCTCCCAGCTCAACCTCCAGATTGCGGATCATTTTGCTGATGGTGGGCTGGGAGAGATACAACGATTCCGCTGCTCTGGAAAAGCTGTTCAGCCTGGCCACCTGAACGAAATACTGCAGCTGCCGGATATCCAAAATTCTTCGCCTCCATGTATAGACAGATGGAATGTCACATATTCAATCTATTCATTTTACCTATGAAAGAAAAGGATGTAAACTTTCAGTAACAAGCAGAAACGGCTTCGCCGTCCTTTTAAGGGACGGTACCGTTTCAGCGAGAAATATAAGGATGATTTGTGGCGTGAAACATATAAATCCTTATATTTTAAGAAAAACGGCCCCGCCGGCCTCTGAAAGAGGCGGATTCATGAAAGGAGCGAAGCCTTATGAAAAAGCTTGGTATAGGCTTGCTGCAGGTAGCCGGACTCACCATATTCTCGATGCTGGTTAATTTCTTGACCCCATTCCTTCATATCCCCATTCCCGGAAGCATCATCGGCATGATCCTGTTGTTCCTGCTGCTGGAATCCGGAATCATCCGTCTGAACTGGGTAGAAGTCGGAGCTTCCTGGCTGCTCGCCGAGCTGCTGCTGTTCTTTATCCCTTCAGCTATAGGTGTTATGAAATATTCCAAACTCCTCGAAGCAGACGGCCTTCAGGTCCTGGCAGTTGTGCTTGTCGGCACCTTTGCCGTTATGGCCAGCTCAGGGCTGCTGACAGGAGCTATATTTAAAGTAAAGGAGCGTAGAGGATCATGATGACCGGAGTGCTGTTGCTTGTACTGACTGTTGCGGTGTATCTGCTGGCCAAACGAATCTATGCTTCCAGCAGCAAAATGTATGCTTCTCCGCTTATCATCACGCCGCTGCTGATTATCAGCTTTCTGCTGATGACAGGCATTCCCTATGAATCCTACAATGCGGGAGGCAAATGGCTTACAGATCTGCTGCAGCCGGCAACCATCGCCTTTGCAATCCCTCTTCATAAAAACTTCAAGGTACTCAAAAAGCACGCCGCCGAAATAGCGGCAGGCGTACTGTCAGGGACGGTTATGGCGGTGCTCTCCTCGATGCTGCTGGCCAAATGGCTGCATCTGAGCGGCGATCTCGCAACCAGTCTGGTACCTCGTTCGGTGACTACACCGATCGCCATGAGCATCTCGCAAAGCATTGGGGGCGTTCCGAGCATCACGGCTGTATTCGTGATTCTGACCGGAGTGCTGGGGACGCTGATGGGCCCTTCTGTACTGCGTCTCTTCCGCATTGACAACGAAATTGCGCGCGGTGTATCGCTGGGAACCGCCGCGCACGGTACGGGCACTTCCAAAGCCTTCGAGCTGAGTTCGCTGACCGGCACCATCTCCAGTATCGCGATGATTCTGACGGCCCTGCTCTCCATTGGGCTTGCGCCGGCACTTCTCGCGGTTTTCCTCCACTAGGCCGCCCCAGCTTGGGCTATCGTCCTGGCAGCTCTGCTGAACTGCCAGGCCTTTTTTTGAGGCACAGAACCTGCTGATATGTTGTCCTTACAGCTTCACCGGCAACCCGCTTTTCGCTGATTCGTAGGCTGCGCAGGTTACCTTCAGCGTCTTGTAGCCGTCTTCGTAGTCGCTGAGAATGCGCGAGCGGTCACCGGTCCGAACCGCATGCAGGAACGCCCCGCTCTCTGCTGCATAAGGATTGCCCGAGTTGGCATATTCCTTGCTGTCGCCGCTGCGAACCTCCATCAGCCGCTCCGGATTCCAATCCAGCAACCCCTTGTCATTATAGAAGCTGAGACCTACCCGCCCAACCTCTCCCGGCAGTACACAGGTATTGGAGATATTCGCAACAATCCCATTATCCAGCTTGAGCGATACCGTACCCACGTCGGCTACCGTTACGCCTTCATGCTGCTCATGCATAATACGGTTGCCGAACATCCCGTAGACCTCCGTCACTTCTCCGCCCAGATAACGCAGCAGATCGACAATGTGGGTGGTCTGCTCCGTAAATTGTCCGCCGGACTGCTCCTGGTCGCGCCACCAGGCTACACCGGGCATGCCGCCCATCCATTGCCCGACAATCATACCCACCTTGTCACCGCCGAGCAGCTTCTTCAGCCGTGCGATATTTTCCTGATACCGGAAGTGGTAGCCCACCGAGGTGAGCAGCCCATGCTCCTTGATATCCTGCAGCAGGCTGGCCGGAATCTCCGTGCTGGAGCCCAGCGGCTTTTCCACGAAAAAAGGGATATCCCTGCGGATCAGCGCCCGCTCTATTACGCCATGCGACTGCGGAGGCACACAGATATAAACAGCATCCAGCTTGTGGGCATCCAGCATCTCTGTAATATCCCCATACCCTTTGGCGCCGTAGGAAACAGCCATATCTTCACCTTTTTGCCTGCTGCTGCCGCAGACCGCCTGGAGCTTCACATCCTCCGTTCCTGCCAGCAAATCGGCATGAACCTTGGAGAACCAGCCCGTCCCTACAATTCCTATATTAAGTGTCATCTTCTTACCTCCTGAGTTCTCGAATGTATGCCTTTTCAAAGATTATACCCGCTTAGGTCCGGATAAGGTAGTCCTGCCACTCCTCGGGAAGCAGATCCGCATAAGGCTGCTGCAAAAAACGGTCATCGGCCAGCACGATTATGCCGCTGTCGCTCTCACTGCGGATCAGTCTTCCGCCCGCCTGCTGCACTTTGCACATGCCCGGATAGACATAGGCATAGTCAAAACCGTTCTTCCCTTGGGACGCAAAATATCCGCGCAGCAGATTGCGTTCCAGTCCGACCTGCGGCAGACCGACACCTACAATCATTACACCGTTCAGGCGGTCCCCGGGCAAGTCGACCCCCTCCGAGAAAATCCCTCCAAGCACAGCGAAGCCAAGCAGTGTCTCCGGGTTATCCGGACGGAAAGCGGCAAGGAACTCCTCCCGGGCCTGCTCACTCATTCCGCTTCCCTGCACCAGGGTCGCGATCTCAGGATACTTGTCCGTGAACACCTCTAATACGTTCTGCAAATAGGCGTAGGAAGGAAAAAACACAAGGTAATTCCCCTTTTTGGCAACCATCCCGCGCAGCGCATCGCTTAGCGGGATCAGAGAATCGGGGCGGTCCCGATAACGGGTGGAGACCGGAAGCACAGACACTTCCCACTGCTCTTTGTGGAACGGAGAAGGGACACGGAGGCTGTAATCCTCTTCCGCTGCACCAATCATGTCCCGGTAATAGGACATCGGCGAAAGTGTGGCAGAGAAGAGAATCTGGCTGCGGAAGCCTTTGGCCATCTGCTGCAGCAGATGGGATGGGTCCAGATTGAACAGCTTCAGGAACACATCGCCGCGCCTTACTTCTGCGTAGGTGACATACCGTTCATCATAGGTCTTGAAGGTGCGAAGCATACCCTGGACTGCATAATAGGTATCCAGCAGGCTGCCTTCCTCATCTCCCGCCAGCGTAATGAGCATGGTGGAAGGACTTAAAAGCTCCATTTCCGCTTCAGCAGCAAAAGCTTCCAGCAGCAGCGGCAATTCCCCGGGATATTCAGCCCATTGCCCCTCCCCGTCCTCATTACAGCTTTTGCGCAAGGCAATGAAAAAGGCATTGACCGCTTTGGCCGCCGCGCTTAGCTTACGGTTAACCGTCTTATACTGCCGCTGCAGGTCCAGGAACGGTGCTTTGGTCAGCGAGGCAGAGAACATTTCCCTGCCCCGGTCTACCAGATTGTGGGCCTCATCCACGAGCAGCACCGTCTTTTTCTTCCGTTCTTCCGGCAGCCGTTTCAGGCTGATCCGGGGATCATAGATATAGTTGTAATCACAAATGACCATGTCACAGGCATAAGCGGCGTCCAGCGAGAATTCAAAAGGACACACCTCATGCTTGCGGGCATAGGAGGCAATGATCTCCTGCGTCATCAGGGTCTCATGCTCCAGCATCTCCAGTACCGCAGCATTCACCCGGTCATAATAGCCCTCTGCAAAAGGGCAGCCCTCCTTGGTGCAGAGCCCTTCCTCACGGAAGCAGGCTTTCTCTTTGGCTGTCAGTGTAATGGCATGCAGATGAAGGCCGCCTGCAATCAGCAGCAGAACCGCCTCCTGCGCTGCAAATCGGGTAACTGTCTTAGCGGTCAAGTAGAAGATACTCGCCGCGATCCCCTCGCCCAGCGCTTTTACCGCCGGGAAGAGGGTCGACATCGTTTTGCCGATCCCTGTAGGTGCCTGGGCGAACAGATTAACACCTTCAGCAGCGGTCTTATATACAGCGGCAGCAAAATGCCGTTGTCCCTGCCGGTAATTCTGGAATGGAAAAGCCAACCTGCGGATACTCTCTTCCCTCCGCGCCTCATGACGCACCCTCAGCTTCGCATAAGGCGCATAGCGGGCTACCGTTTCGGCCGCAAAGGCCTCAAGCTCCTCCCTCCCGGCTGTCCTGTACAGGCTGTGCTGCGCCTCACTGCCTCTCAGCACATAGGTAAGCTTGACTACAATAGAAGGAAGCTCCTGATCCATTGCGATCATATAGGCGTACATAAGCGCTTGCGCCCAGTGAACCTCTCTCCCTTCCATCGTGGACTCCAGAGGTCCGGCTATGGACTTGATCTCCTCTATAATCAGGCTGCCATCCTCTCCGGTCAGCAAGCCGTCACAGCGTCCGTCGATGATAAAAAGAAGTCCCTCATATGGAATTTCTGTCTTAAGGTAGACCTCTTTGCGGTCCCCCTCTTTATATTGCTTCTGGATATGCTGATGAATACGCGTCCCTTCCGCCATCGCCGCTCCCGTTCTGAAGCCCGGCTCCAGGCTGCCGCTGCTGAAGGCATACTCTACCAGCGTTCTGACCGAAAGAAATACCTCTGCACTATCCATGTACTGTCCTCCTTCCCCATTGCCCGCGCCCTTTTTGCTGCAAGAGGCTATTTTCGTCCTTTTTCCCCGGTTTAGCCTCATTAGGAGTTGATATTGCCAGCTTCACGAGGCTGCATTTCAAATTACGCTTTACCGGGGAGGTATACGGCATTTCTGATTTTTGACAATCGTCCCCCAGCGCTGCATAATAAGGTCTATTGATAATGGATATTCTTTTGTCTTGCGCTGCTTCCTACTAGCCGGGAATTGGTGTTTCATTATGCAGAAAGAAGGCGAAGCTGTGTCATCCTTAAACGTCAAACGATGGTTGATCAAACCATTCGTATTTTTCTCCATTCTTTTTATCCTGAAGAGTTTTCTGGCCTGGGGCGTAATCTTTGGAGAACTCCTCTCCTGGAAAACACTAATAACGGAGATTCCTTTTGTCTGGGCCTTGTTCGCCCTTATCGAACGCTTCGCCTCCAAACGGAAGCTTGGCTATTACATGACGGTCAATCTGCTCGTCACCGCAATCTTTTTTGCCGCCATTATGTACTTTAAATATTATGGGGTTATCGTCACTTACCATGCCGCAGAGCAGGTGAATCAGGTTACTGCTGTCCGCAACAGCGTATTCTCCCTGATGGACCCGTATTATCTGCTGATTTTTGCCGACATCATCGTTCTGGGCTTCTACTTCTTTTTCAATAAAAAGGGCCGGACCTACAAGAAGGATAACATTAATCACCGTGGCGGGAAACTCTCGCATAGTCTTCTATTCGCAGTCTCGCTGGCCCTATGCCTGTTCAATATTCTGCCCAACAAGGCCAGTATGAATGAGATCAAGAAGGCGCAGGAGATGGGCATCCTGAATTATGAGGCGTACACGATATTTGCCAAAGACAAACCTGAGCTCGTGAACGCCAGCGAAATTACACAGGATGCCATCAACAAGCTTAAGGGAATAGATACCGCCGCTGTCTCGCCTCTTCAGGGCGCAGCCAAGGGCAAGAACCTGATTATTATTCAATTGGAATCATTCCAGAGCTTCCTGTTGGGGCTCAAGGTAGACGGAGAGGAGATTACGCCCAATCTGAACCGTTTGATGAAGAGCAGTCTGTATTTCCCTAATTTCTATCAGATGGTCGGCCAAGGCAACACCTCCGATGCCGAATTCGTTGTTAACTCTTCCTTCTACATTCCACCGCAGGGTGCTGCCACCATGGCTTATGTTGACAAGGAGCTGCCCAGCCTGCCGCGTCTTTTGAAGGAGAACGGCTACCAGACAGCCACCTTCCATACCAATGACGTCGAATTCTGGAACCGCGGGGAGCTGTACAGCGCTCTCGGCTGGGAGCATTATTACGACCATAAGTTCTTCGGGGACGAGGATACCTTTTTCTTCGGGCCTTCCGACGAGACGCTCTACCGGAAGACTGCAGATAAGCTGAAGGAGATGGAGGCGGACGGCAAGCCATTCTACGCCCAGGTCATTTCGATGTCTGCCCATCATCCGTTCACCATTCCTGAGGAAAAATACAAGATGAAGCTGCCGGAGCGGTACGAGGGCACTTTTGTCGGGGATTATATCCGTTCGCAGAACTATGCTGATTTTGCGTTTGGACAATTCGTAGATAAGCTTAAGGCAAACGGAGTATGGGATGACAGCCTGATCATGGTCTATGGAGACCACATGGGATTGCCGATCTATTCCCTGGATCATGACGACAAGGAATTGATGACAGAAATCTATGGTCATGAGTATGAATATGCAAATATGCTTAATATCCCGCTGATCATTCATGAAGAAGGCACGATCGGAACACAAACCCTTGATCATGTGGGCGGTGAAGTGGATATTATGCCAACTGCGGCCAGCCTGCTGGGTATTTCCATGGATAACAACATTCACTTCGGCCAGGATCTGCTAAGCCAGTCTTATAACCTGTTGCCGCAGCGGTACTATCTCCCGACCGGTTCCTTTATTGCCAGCTCCGGACTGCTGATCCCCGGCAACAGCTTCGAGGATAATACGCAGTTCACTCTGGCCTCCGGAAGCAAGGCTCCTGCCGGAACCGAGGACGAGTACAACCGTGCACTGCGCTTGCGCCAGCTCTCGGACAGTTATGTAACACAGCTCCCGGAAAAAGTGAAGGCTGCAGAATAACAGCCACCATAGCTGATATATAACACAAGCCGCGCTCCCTGATACCGGAGCGCGGCTTTTTTGCGGGTACCTATATTGAACTTAACGTTCCTGCTGGTCCAGCATCTGGTAGTAGTCGGCGAAATTTTGCAGCTCATCCGGCTGTAGGATAGCCAAATATTCGCTAAGCAGAAGCAGGAACCGGTATTTCCCTTCTTCCAGCACCTGCTCTCCCTTGGCGGTAAGGGTAACAATGACGGCTCTGCGGTCATGCTCATCCTGCTCACGTGCGCTGAGTCCCAGCAATTCCAGACGGTCCAGCATTACCGTTACCGCACTGGATTTGACCTCCATTTTCTCCGCGAGCTGGATCACCCGCGCATTACGCTCCTGACCGATCATACGAAGCAGGCCAAATTGCGGCACGGTAAGTCCAATTTCTTGATGCAGGGACATCTGTGAGGCAATTTTGCGCTGTACCTTCCACATGGATAATCCTAAACGTTCTACCAACGGATCGATGTGTTGCGACATTCCTTTCAGCTCCAGTCCGTTTGTCCTGATTCAAGCGTAACATTATCACGGGCCTTGATTCAATGCTTTTATCCGGATTCCTTCTGACAAGATACGGCAGGTTCAGACACAAAAATACTATATTCGCTCTTGGCCTTGATGCGCTATAATCGTAGCAGTGATACGGCTGTATTACTGAAAACATTAGAAGCAGGGTTGGTGGTACAAATAATGAAGTTGGCAACAAAATTAACCTGGATGATCCTTATTGTATTGCTGCTTGTCGGGTCCTCCATCGGATTTTTTGGTTACCGTGCCGCCTATCATCAGGTAGATGAGGCTGCGGGAATCGAACTGGTGGGCTGCGCCAATATTACAACCGGCCTAATTGATCCCGCCGATATTGCAGCACTTGTCAATGGGGATAACAGCAAGGTGGCTGTTATTGAAGACCGTATCGGCTGGATTGTAGCACATAAGCCTATTTTCAAAGAAGCATTCATCCTGTCACTGGACGGTAAAATACTCGCCGCCGATGCCAGCATGAAGAAAAGAGGCTATAAAGCCGGAGATGCGTTTTATTTCACAGAAGAAGATAAAGCCATGATAACTACCATGAAGCATTCCGCATATTCCAAAGTTTATACATACCAGGGAACCTCGCTCAAAACCGGTTATGGCCCTATTTACCAGGATCATGATCCCACCAAGCCTATTATTGCCCTGATGGCCATCAATTTTGACGGTCCCTTAATTCAGGAACGGACGATGGACATTATTGTTCAGCCTTTCCTCATCGGTGCCTCGATTCTGATCGGAGCCATTCTCGTTGCCTACCTGTTGATCCGCCGTATGGTCAGCCCGCTCACCAAGCTGTCCGGCTCCGTGAACACCATCGCGAGGGGCGACCTTACCCATGAACCGCTTCTTTTCAACGGTAAAGATGAAATAGGAATACTGGCCCGCGACTTCAATGATATGACTCTGAATTTGCGTGACATTATCACCCAGGTGAATGATACCTCCATGCTGGTTGCCTCTTCATCCCAGGAGCTGTCCGCCAGTGCCCAGGAGACGAACCGTGCCGGAGAGCATAGTGTGAATGTGACCCTTGAGCTGGCCGAGGGTGCCAGCACCCAACTGAAGGATTTGGAAGGAAGCTATAAGGCTGTACAGGATATGTCCCGCTTCATTACGGAGATCGCCGGGAATGCCGACAGCGCGATGAACACAGCCGCAAACAATGCCCAAAAAGCCCGCCTCGGCCGGGAGTCGCTGGACTCTACCACCTCGCAGATAGGAATTGTGAGCGAGAGCATCCATGACCTCTCCGACATTATCGATACGCTGGGCAGCCACTCCAAGGAGATTGAGAACATCGTTGGTACCATTTCCAGCATCGCCGAAGAAACCAATCTGCTGGCATTGAATGCAGCGATAGAAGCCGCACGTGCCGGTGAAGAGGGCCGGGGCTTCGCCATTGTTGCCGGCTCCGTCCGCAAGCTTGCCGAGCGTTCAGCCAACTCGGCCGGCCAGATCGGAGAGCTGGTCAGCCTGATCATTAGCCAGATGGACAATGCCGGTGAAACCATGAAACGCTCAACGGAAGAGATGCAGCAAGGCAAGGAACTGATCCTGTCCGCCGGACGCTCATTCTCCGAGATCGAAACCTCCGTCTCCGATATGTCTTCACAGAGCCGGCAGATCTCAGAGACCGTCCGTGAATTGGGCATGATCTCAAGCAGACTCGTGGATTCAATCCAGAATATTGTCAACGTGTCCAATCATACGGCTGAAGGAGCCGTGACTCTCTCCGCTTCTTCCCAGCAACAGCTGGCAGCGATGGAAGAGGTAGAATCCTCCGCCGCCTTCCTCTCATCACTGGCAGAGAAGCTGCAGGTTCTGGTCGAGAGGTTCAAGGTCTAGGGGGCACTATATAGATTGAACTTAAGATTCTTCAAATTCTCCTTTTTTTCATGCTCAAGTTCAATCTAAATAGGCTTTAATGTATAAGTACAAGCAAACAGGGCAGAACCTCTTGGGAGGTTCTGCCCTGTTTGCTGCGGGACAAGCTATAAATATTTCATCACGCTGTATTCTCAATGAACCATTGGCCAAGTTCACTTACAGGCATCGGCCTTCCGTAATAAAAGCCTTGCATCACCCGGCAGCCCAGAGACTGCAGCAGTTCAATCTGCTCGGGTGTTTCCACACCCTCAGCAACAACCTCCATATTGAGATTGCTGGCGATGGCAATGATATTGCTGATGATTGCTTTTTTGGAATGCATCTTGCTCTTGCGGATGAATACCTGATCAATCTTCAGTGTATTCACTGGAATTTCATCCAGATTGCCAAGTGACGAGAAGCCGGTGCCGAAGTCATCCAGCGAGACCCGCACCCCGAGATTCCGCAGCTTGGAGAGCTGGGCTACTGTTTCTTCCATATTGTTCATGGCGATGGACTCTGTGATCTCCAGCTCCAGGAAATGCGGTTCCAGACCGGAGCGGACCAGCGCCTCTTCGACCACATCATAAAGGCTGCCGCCTTCAAACATCCGTGCCGACATGTTAATGGAGACAGCAACGTTGGCCACGCTTGCTTTGTGCCAGAGCATATTCTGGCCGCATACATCATGCAGCATCCAATACGTAATGGGCACAATAAGCCCCGTCTCTTCTGCAATCGGAATGAATTCGGCGGGCGAAATGATACCGTGCTCCGGGTGTCTCCAGCGCAGCAGCGCCTCCAGCCCGACGGTTACGTTCATAAGCGAATCCCATTTCGGCTGGTAGACCACCATGAATTCTGAACGGGTCAGCGCCTTGCGCAGATCCTTCTCCAGGGACATCCGGCGGAGCTGATGGCGGTTCATTTCCTGATCGAACACACTGAATTTATTCTTACCGGAGTCCTTGGAGGTATACAGCGCTGTGTCCGCCGCCTTCATGAGCGCAGAACGGTCTGTCCCGTGCAGCGGAGTTATACTGATGCCGACACTCGCTGTAACATACAGCTCATTGCCCTCAATACTGTAAGCTTTCTTCACTTCCCGCAGGATATGCTGCGCTTCCTCCCGGGCATCGTCCATGGTGCAGACCGGCAGGGCAATCAGAAATTCATCCCCGCCCAGCCGGAAGACTTTGCCCTTGGTGCCAATTACACACCGTAACCGGCCTGCAACTTCCTGGAGCAGCATATCCCCGATATCATGGCCCAAGGTATCGTTAATCGACTTGAAACGGTCCAGATCGACAAAAAACACCGCACCCGAATGCCCGCCAAAAAATTCAACTTTGAAATAACGTTCGAGCCCATGCCGGTTCGGCAGCTCGGTCAGCGGATCATGATAGGCCATACGCTCCAGCACATGCCGGTCCAGAAATACCGCACCGCCGGATACCGCGAGCATGAACAGAGAGACAAGAGAAACCCCCGTCAGCAGAATCACATCTGTCTCCATCAGAAAAGGCTTAGCACCGCTCCAGTTGTCATACTCCAAATAGGTGGCCCGCAGGCTTATATAGTGCATTCCCGTCACTGCGAGTCCAATGAACAACGAGGAGTAGAGCTTCCAGCGGCTAAAACCGGGATGATCTTTAAATTTATGAAAAAGAAATATAGCAGCGTATGAGGCTAAGCAAGCTATGACGACGGCCAGCCCCTGGGTCAGGGTCTCATAATGGATCTTCGCCTGCATCTTCATGGAGAACATGCCTATATAATGCATAGCGGAAATTCCACTGCCGAGAATTACCCCGCTGAGCAGAAGACGCCCTGTTCTCAAGCGGGACATTGTGGCGGTCCATAAGGATAGATAACTGGCAAGCATACTGATCAGCAGAGATAAAACGGCCATACCGGGATTATAGCTTACCTTAAAAGGCAGGTAGCCCGCCATAATCCCCACGAAGTGCATGGCCCATATTCCACTGCCCAGCACGCAGGCGCTGGACAGCAGCCATAACCGTCTTACCCGTCCGGAAAAATGAAAAACCTGTAAAATTAAATTAAGCGCTGAATAAGCTGCAGAGCCAGCAAGCGCAAAAGATAGTAAAACAATCCATATGTTATAGTGGATTCCCATTTGATCCATAGTTGACCTCTTCACCAATATAATTATCATCGTCGCAGCAGTGCATTTGTAAAGTCAAAATCAATATACGAATATCAGATAAATGGAAGAGTGCGTAAAGATTATAGGCCATCCCTGAAAGTTAACTTTAGCTGTATTCTACCCTGTATTTAGTACACTGTCTAAGTAAATACTGGAACTTAGACCCTTTTTTTAGTGCTGGCAAAAAATGTCCATATTTGTGCGTCGGCATCATGCGCCGAGGGTTGGAATTTGTCCCGTCTGTGAACCTTCACGCGGAAAGGCCGCATGCCAGACCCAAGCATTTGCAGCTCCCAAAATTACCAGATAGATGTAAATTCCAGCCGGGAACAGAGAGACAACATAATGCAGACCTGCCAGTCCCATCAGAATAAAGATCAGTACAAATCCATTTCCCTTGAAATCCTTCTGCTTCGCCGCCTCATACTTCTCCGAGAACGGGAGTGCCCGCGGCAGCATCCGGAAACAGATGACCGCATACAACGGCAACACCAGCATTACCCCTGCCAGCTCGGGAAGAATACGCGGCCCGAACAGCCAAAGGAATATGGCCGACTCCAGCAAAAACACCGGGAGCATAAGCCGCAGCAGCACAGCCTTGAGCATTCCCCGGTACACGGGAGCCGTTTCGGGCAGCGGGATGGTTTTGTAAATCCAGGCCCCCTTATAGCTGGAAGAATAGCGGAGCATTTGCACTACAGTCAGCAGCATCAGCGCACTGAAATAAATAAACAGATACGCTTTGGATTCTGTATGCAATGACGGATCGCTGGTCCATGCCTGGTTGAATATGAAGACGAACGGCAGAACTAAGGATAAACCAACGGTCGGGTAAACCTTTAACTTGAAATCACGTTCATTCTTCATCATCGACCAGGTGAACCGGAAGAACATTGCCTCAGCCTTATCCCGGCAAAACCACCCCGACAACAGGCCGGAATAGCGGCCGTTCTCCTTCCCGGCAGCCCCCTGCTCCGCCAGCTTCTGCAGGCTCCGCTCGAACAGCGGCATCAGCTTGATATAGGCAAGCAGCAGCACCAGCGGGACGATGACAGACATTGCAGCCAGCACAGTGAAATCCACCCCATGGTTACCTCCCACAAACACCTCAAACGGAGCAGCAAACCACACAGGTGCAATGAAGTATTGCCACCATGCGGGCTGGAAGGAGCCTGTCAAATCTGTCATATCGAAAAGATGCGGAACCAGCTGATACCCCACAACAATTCCGACAGATAAAATAATCTGCACATAGTTGATGATATCCTTGAGCTTTTCCCCGTCAAAGACCCTTAGAATCAGCAAATAGAGCAGCGCGGTAATCACAAGAATAAAACAATCCATCAGCAGAATTTCCGCTGCATAGACCAGAAAGAACAACACTCCCTGCTTGAACAAGGCAACCACAAGCGAGGGGGCCGTTAAGGTCAGCGTCAGCGTAATCAGATAAATCAGGATATGGAGGCTCTTGGCCATGTTCAGGGTCCGGCGGTCTACCGGCTTGGACAACAGAATGTTCTTATCCCTTAAATCCAGCATGACTGACGAGAAGTCGGAGATCAGCGTCGTTGTGATCATAAACATGATAACCGCAAACAGCACGCTCATCATCAGCATGTGGCTGCTCTCGGACACCACAAAAAGAATCAGCATCAGTCCTAACAATACATAGATCCACTGTATCCGCAGCGGCGAGCCCTCGGCTCTCTGAGAATCCTTCTGTGTTCCGAGCACTGTTGGCGTCCGCCTTCCGTCCATCGTCAGCTTCACCTGCAGAATGCTGCGCAGCATCTCATAATCGACACCTGCTCTCCGGAATCCGCCCCGCAGCCGGTCAAGCAGCTTCAATACCCAAAAATCATTCATGCGGAGCACCTTCTCCAAGAACAGCGACAAATTCGCCGGCAATATCCCGGTACTTGTCAAACCCGGTCAGCTGATTAAAAATATCCTCCAGTGAACCTTCCCTGTTCTGTTCCTGAAGCTGTGCGAAGGTCCCGTCTGCCACAATGTCCCCGTTATTGATCAGGATGATCCGGCTGCTGATCTTCTCCACGACATCCATGATATGCGAGGAATAAAAGATTGTTTTGCCTTGCGCAGCAAGCGAAGCAAAGATCTCCTTCACCACCATAACGCTATTCGCATCGAGCCCGCTGAGCGGCTCATCGAGGAACAGAATGTCGGGATCATGCAGCATGCTTGAGATCAGCAGCACCTTCTGCTTCATCCCCTTGGAGTAGGAAGCGATCCGCATATCGTAGGCTTTTTTCAGATTAAGCAGGTCCATCAGCCGTTCCGCCTTGGCGTCGGCTTCGGTCCGCTTCATGCCATACAGCTCGCCAATGAATGTCAGATACTCCCGGGCTGTCAGGCTGTCATAGAGCTCGGCAATCTCGGGCACATAGCCGATTCTCCGTTTGTAGGCAGCATCGCCGTCAGCGATGTCCCGGCCAAAAATCCGTACCGTACCCGTGTAGCCTTCCACCAGACCCAGCATTATTTTTACCGTTGTGCTCTTGCCTGCCCCATTCGGGCCAATATAGCCGATAATCTGCCCCCTGTATACTTCGAGGTCTATGCCCCGCAGCACCATCCGGTCACTGTAATTCATCCATAGTCCTGAAATCGAAATGACCGGTTCTTCTGTAAGTCCCATAACCTGCTCCCCTTTCAGAAATTCCTTACGGTATTCCAAATATTTGTAATTCCCCATACAGCCCTATTCTATCAAATTATGGATCAACTACCTATTAGAAAAGGCAACAAAATCCCCTGAACTGCACAGTAAAAAAGAGCAGCCAGAGGCCGCTCGGTTCAATGTCGGGTTAAACTTTTTAACATATTTTACATTGACCATCATAGAAATACTCTATATTCATTATTCATATCAAAAAAGTCGGCTTAGGAGGTCGGTAAAGCAATGAATAATATTGACAATAACCTGTTGTCAGCCATCGAGACGAATGGATACGGCTTCGTGGTTTCCGTTTTTGTATTTGGCATTCTTTTTCTATTGGCAAGCAAACGGATCGGATTCGGTACCCGTGTACTTGCGGGCCTCGGTATCGGTCTGATCGCCGGCATTTTCTTTCAATATTTTGATTTGGAGACCGAGGCTATTAAGACGTTCGGCAGCATTTATGTCAGTTTGATCCGGATGCTCGTTATTCCGTTGGTATTTGTCCTGGTCCTGAACAGTATTTCATCCTTAACCAATCTGGAGTATTTACGCAAAATAGGAATTAAAACCTTCGCCTGGTTCCTGGGTACAACAGGCATCGCCTCCATTATCGGCTTGACGGTGGCGCTGCTGTTCAGCCCTGGGAAAGGCATTCAGCAAGCGGTGCCCGAAGGGTTCGAGGCCCGTGAAATCCCCACCTTCTCACAGGTCATACTTGATCTCGTGCCCTCCAATCCCGTGAATGAGGCCGCAACTGGCAAGGTGGTTCCCCTTTTGATATTTGCCATTTTTCTGGCCGTAGCCATCATCAAAGTCGGCTCCAAAAAACCGGAGGCCGTGAAGCCGGTGCGCGATCTCATAGAATCATTGACCACCATCCTGCACCATGTAGTGAAATTTATTATCCGGCTTACTCCATATGGCGTCTTTGCGCTGATTGCCGGAATTACAGCACGTTACGGGTGGGAGACCCTGCAGGAGCTGGGCAGTGTAATCATTACCTCTTATGTTGCGCTTATCATACATTTTGTGCTCATCTTCGGAGGTCTCGTGCTGTTAGTCGCGAGAGTCAATCCCTTGCGCTTCTTCCGCAAGATCTATCCGACCCTTACAGTCGCGTTTACCACCAGAAGCAGCTATGCCACACTCCCGATTAACCTCGAGGTGATTACCAGGCGGCTGCACGTCTCACCGCGCATTGCCAGCTTTGTAGCCCCTCTGGGCGCTTCCGTCAACTTCAATGGCTGCGGCGGCATCTGGCCTGCCATTGTGGCCGTATTTACGGCCCAGGTCTTCGGAATCCAGCTAACCGGAACCGACTATGTCACACTGGTGCTGGTAAGCATCATTTCATCTATAGGTGTGGCGGGAGTACCCGGCCCGGCTGTCATTTCAACAACAGTGGTACTGACTGCGCTGGGACTGCCGCTTGAGGGCATCGCCATTGTCGCAGGGGTGGAAGCGCTCATTGATATGGGGCGTACTGCTGTAAATGCTACAGGCACAACCGTAACCGCGCTTCTAGTGGCCAACTCGGAAGGCGAGTTTGACCGTGAGGCTTTCAATCGCGGAGATGACGGGGAGGATATTCTGCTGAATGGGGTGTAAAGAGGAAGCCGGCTTACTAATGTTACAACCAAGCAGAACGGGGTTAGTCCTTTTGCGGTAGTAAGCTTATTAATATGATCAAAACGGCTGCGCCATCCTTCACTGGACAACGCAGCCGTTTTGCATTTCAGTATATCGGTACCTGGAGGCCCCCATGAATCCTGCAGCAACTCTAAGTGGAAAAAGGTTAACTAATTGGCTTGATCACCCTGTTCTCCGCAGATTAAGTGGAAAAAGGGTCACTAATTCAGCTCATTTCGCTCCTGAAGGAGTAATATGGCCCAATTAAGTTCCCCTTTTCCACTTAAATCTCAAGATTGTTATTGTGGGGGAGAAATAAACTCCCTTTTTCCAACTAATAACTGCTTATTTGCTTATTTATCCCCGCTTCAGACTGATTCTCTCCCGCCGCCGTGCTGATGCAAGGCAGCTCTCAACCAGCGTCATGTTCAGCACCGGGTCCTCCGCAGCAACCAAGGGTGCTGCGCCGAAGACGGCGGCGGCAAAATCATCAGCCTGGCGGACATACGGATTGGCCCCCGTTGCCCGTGCACGTCTGACTTCCCCTCCGGAATAAACGAAAAATTCGGCATCGTCAAATCTGGCGTTAAAAGGCATCGGAATCTCGATCCGCCCTTCCGTCCCCAGCACTTCCAGCAGCTGGCGGTTATAGGCCCACATGCCGCAGTCGAAGATCAGGCTGACGCCTCCGGGGAACTCAACCAGCCCGGAGGCCATCATGTCCACATTGTCATGCTCAGGGGAAAAGATCGCCTGTACGGTTACCGCTTCCGGCTCAGCGCCGAACAACAGCCGCGCCGCACTAAGCGGATAGCAGCCGACATCGTACAGGGAGCCCCCGCCCCAAGCGGATTTGAAGCGGATATTCGAGGTGTCTCCGGCATCATTGTATGTAAAAGTCCCCCGGATGGACCGCAGATCACCGATTTCGCCGCTGGCGATAATCTCCTGCACTTCGGCAATCCGCGGGTGATGCCGGTACATGTAGGCTTCAGCCAGATGCACGCCCGCCCTCCGACAGGCTGCAACCATCTCTGCTGCCTCCTGGCTATTCAGGGCAATCGGCTTCTCGCACAGCACATGCTTGCCTGCTTCCGCCGCGCGGATCACCCATTCCCGGTGCAGATGGTTCGGAAGCGGAATATATACCGCATCAATGTCGGGATCGGCCAGCAGTTCCTCATAGCTGCCGTAGGCCTGCTGCACGCCGAATTCCTTGGCTACGGCGCTGCACTTTTCCAGCCCCCGGCTCGCCACCGCCTGAATGATTCCCGTCTCCGATTCCTGGATGGCCGGCATGACCGAGCCTGTCGCGATTTGCGCACAGCCCATGATTCCCCAACGCAGCTTTTGTGTCATTGGTCTACCCCTTCCCTTGTCATAGATTTCCTGGTTGTCTCTATGTGAAACAATAGCACAGAATCCGGCATATCTCTATTCATGGAAGCGGTAATCACAGCAAGGCATTCAGCAGGATAGCCGCACCCAGCACCATAATACGGGCCACGCTCATCAGCATGAAATTTTTGACGGACAGAATGAAGGTTGAAGCCTTCTCCTGCTTCTCCTCAAAGCGTGCGATATTGCGGCGGAGCGGAATCAGCGTCAAGAGCAGCAGCGCCACCAGTACAGGATTCACTCCCAGCACCAGAAGCACAGCAAGATCCGCATAAGAGACATAATACAGGAGCTTGTACAACAGCAATGCGTTCTTCCGTCCAATATACACTGGCAGTGTGTACCGGCGGTTGTCTATGTCATCCTCAATGTCGCAGATATTGTTGGCCAGCATAATCCCGGCAATTCCAAGAATCGCCGGTACAGAGAACCAGAAGAGATACATTACCTCAAGGAGGTTAACATGCAGGCTGACCCAGCCTTCGGAGAACAGCAGCGTCACTACACTCTGATCTGAGTGAATATAAGCTGAGATAAAGATAATGACAAAACCCATAAACAGCCCGGAGAACAGCTCTCCGAGCGGCATCCTTGAGATCGGTATCGGGCCGAACGAGTACAGAATGCCAATCAGGAAGGACAAGCCGCCCAGGAGAAATACCAGCAGCCCTGTCTCGGCAATAAGGGCAATCCCGCCGCCCACAGCAAGCACCAATAGGACAGCAATGGTAGCTACTACCGTACTCTCCTTCAGCTTGTAGTGAACGATGGCATTATGTGTTTCGTAGCCGTAGCCATGGGTTTTAGCCGCTTTTTTGTAATCATAATAGTTGTTGATCGCCGTTGTTGCCATGTCGAAGCTCAGCAGGGACACGAACATCAGCGCAAAGCGCAGAACATAGAAGTCCTCGAACCGGTACAGGGCGTAGAGTGTCCCCAGCAGAAAAGGCAGCATGCTTGCCACCTTCGTCGGCAGCTCGACAAATCGCAAAAAGCTTTTTATATTCACGTCCATACGTCCTTATCTGTCAAATAAGCGGTGGTTTATTATTTGATAACGATTTTCATTAAATTATTATACATCAAATTTCGACACATTGGGGAGAAAAGCCCTGCAAAATATTCCCTATTCGTGGTACACTGTTCAGTATGGTACTTATTTCCTATTCATTCGAAATTGATTAAAGGGGAGCATCATGAAGCTGCGCAAAAAAATTATCATCTTCACTTGTGTTGTTGCCCTGGTTGCCTTGGGGGTTAACTACCTGCTTCTGCACCAAATTATGCTGAACCGTTTCGAGAAGCTGGATGAAGCTGCGCTGAAGCACAGCCTGGACGATGTCCTCTCTTCCTATCAGGAGGAACTGCTGGATATGAAGACCGGGATCCTGAACTATTCGCTCCGGGATGAGACCTACCGGTATGTAGATTCCACAAGCCCGGCAAAAGGCCCCACTGCCGCAGACGATGCTTTTATCCGCAGCGCTTTCAATAGAGCAACTTATGAAGCCAATCACTTCGATATGATTGCCCTGCTGGACAATTCGGGGCAGCCTCTATATGGCGGCCTATATGATACAACTCTCAGGAGTATTTCCCCGCTTACACCGGAGCTGAATACACTGTTCAAGTTGATGAACAGCCGGCTGCCTGCCTTTTCAAGCGCAAGCGACAGTCAATCCGGGATCGTGGTTCTGGATAAGGGCCCGATGCTGATTACGCTCACGCCTATTGTCAACGGCAGCACAGACAAGCCTGTGATCGGCACAGCCATTGCCGGAAGGATGCTTCAACAGGAGGAAATCACCCCATACCGGGAGGACAGCCCCTCCAGTATCCAAATTACAAGAGCCACCTCAGGAATGCTGGCACAGAGCGGCGGAGAGGATCACTGGATGAGTCCAGTCTCCAGCAACATGATGTCGATACACACCGTTGTGAAGGATCTGTTCGGCAACCCCGGCGTCGTTTTTACCGTGAAGCAGCCCCGCCAGATCTATGAGAGCGGGCAGGAGTCGGTGTACAGCTTCCGCTTAGTCTTCTTTATCGTGACCATACTGAGCTGCCTGGGGACGATGATCTTTGTGGACCGCTCCATCCTGGGAAGAATGTCTGCCTTAATCAAAAATATCCGGGCTATCGGCAGCAGCAAGGATTTATCCATCCGCATCGCCAGTACTGGAAGGGATGAATTCAGTGACGTGGAGCATGAATTCAACCGGATGATCGATTCCCTGGAGCAGGCCCAGGAGGAGCTCCGGCTGCATTCCATGCTTGATCCGCTAACTCAGCTGCCTAACCGCTCGCTCTTCTTCGCGAAGCTCAACGCAGCGATTGACGCGGCGAAGGGCAGCAACCGGCAGATTGCTCTTGTCTTCATCGATCTCGATCACTTTAAGACCGTCAATGATACGCTGGGCCATGATTTCGGGGACGCCATACTCAAAGAAACTGCCTTCCGGCTTACACAGGTCGTAGGCAAACATGACGTGGTGTCACGCCTTGGCGGCGATGAATTTACTATTCTGCTCTCTGACATCCCCGATCCGGCCGCTATTTCGGCCCAGTTGTCAAGCATTCAGGATTCACTCTCCATGCCGCATCAAATCGAGGGTCATCTCCTCTATAGCACGGCCAGCATCGGCATCAGCATATATCCCCAGAACGGGGATGACGCCGACTTTCTGGTCAAGCAGGCCGATCTGGCGATGTTCCATGTCAAAGAGACGGGACGCAACAATATCTTTCAATATTCCGAGGACCTGGAGGAGAGCATCCGGCGCAAAAAGGTATTATCCCAGCAGCTGCTGTCAGCGGCGGCAAATGATGAGTTTGAAGTGCATTACCAGCCGATTCTCAATGCCGGGCAGCTGCAGGTGCATAAGGTTGAGGCGCTTTTGCGCTGGACCACCCCTTCCTATGGAGCGGTATCTCCGGCGGAGTTCATTCCGCTCGCAGAGACCAGCGGCTCCATTGTCAGTATCGGGGGCTGGGTGCTGCGGCAAGTCTGCGCGGATATGCGGAATTTTCAGGAGAACGGGCTGTTTCTTACCGCTGCGGTCAATATTTCAGCACTGCAGCTGATGCAGCCCGGGCTGCTGGAGCTATTGCTCAAGCTGCTGCACGAATATGGGCTGCCGGCCTCTGCCCTGGAGCTTGAAATAACGGAGAGCGTTCTGGTCTCAGGCGACAGCATATTTGAGTCGCTGCAGCAGCTTAGAGCACATGGATTCCGTATTTCACTGGACGACTTCGGCACCGGATTCTCTTCTTTGAGCTATCTGCGGCGTTTCCCTGTCGATGTGATCAAAATCGACCGCTCCTTCGTCTCTGAGATGACCCCTCTGCCGCAGGGCGACGTGCTGGTCAAAGCCATTATCGAGCTCAGCCACAATCTCGGGCTGAGTGTGGTGTCGGAGGGCATCGAGCTGCAGGAGCAGTTCGATATGCTGCGCAGCCTGGGCAGCGATGAGCTGCAGGGCTTCTATATCAGCAAGCCGGCTAAAGCCGGAGAAATCCAGTCTTTTTTGTCACAGAAAAAATTGTTTTTTGGCGAAAAATGAAAGGTTCCTTTATAGGCAAGGTTCAGGCGATATGATATGATAGGCAGGCTGATAACAGCACCCGCTCAGGGTGCTGTTATCCTATGCGATCACTTATGAAAATTGGAGGCATTTATTGTTATGTCAGCGCAATCGCCAAACACCCAATCCGTCAAAATCGTCACCGCCGACCCTAGCGCCATCGGCCTGTTCGGATTGGCTATCGTCACCCTGGTCGCTTCTTCACAAAAGCTTGAAATCACAACAGGTCTCAGCTACTGCATTCCTTGGGCTATCTTTCTCGGAGCCTTCGCCCAGCTGTTCGCATCCATTCAGGATGCCAAGCACAACAATACCTTCGGCATGACAGCATTTGGCGCTTACGCGTTCTTCTGGTTCGGCATGGCTGCCAGCTGGCTGATCAAGCTCGGGGTATTCGGAACGGTTTTGGCGGAAGGTGTAGATCCCAAGCAGCTCGGATTTGTTTTTCTGGGATATCTGGTCTTCACACTCTTCATGACACTTGGGGCTGTAGAAGCAAACAGAGTGCTGCTCGTCATCTTCGTGTTAATTGATTTCCTGTTCCTCGGCCTCACAATGGATTCTTTCGGAGTCGCCGCTGAATTTTTCCACAAGCTGGCTGCCTGCTCAGAATTGGCCATCGGCATCGTTTCTCTTTATGGCTGTGGCGCGTCAGTGCTCAACGCTCATTTTGGCCGCCAATTCCTACCGGTTGGAGGTCCACTCGGGATTTTCAAAAAATAGTTTTCCAGTACAACGGATAAATACATACTGCCTTCAGGCAGGACGTGTTTATCCGTTTTAATTTTGTAGGACCATTGTAAGCTTTTCCCTTGCACAAAGGCGATAAAAATGACATGCTTATAGAGACATCTGCGACATATATCGACATTCCCTGCGGTGCGGGAACCGCTTTTAACGAATGGTACAAATAATGTTGAATTTTTTCGATATCGGAGGCACTCCATGGCTTTCATTAATAAAAAGCCTTTAACGATCATCCTCGGCTTTCTAGTCGTCCTTCAGCTCTCTCTATTCTACTATTACTCTTTGTCGGTAAACCGGGAGTACCGGGCTGAAAAAGCCGACTTGTCCTCACATGCAGTCATGCTAACATCAAACATTGAAGAGAGAGTCTCGATTGTCAAAGGCGTCAGTTCCTTCATACAAACGGTCGGCTTCGATGCGGATCCAAACCTGATTAATGAGTATTTGCACACCGCATACAACAATAATTCAAGCAACGTTATGAATATCATGATCGCTCCGGACGGCCTCATCCGTTATTTATATCCTCTCTCAGGCAATACAGCGATTCTGGGCAAAAGCCTGCTGCTCGATTCAGCACTATCCTCACCCGGTATGGTTCAAGAAACCATCCGCTCAGGCGGTATTACAATAGACGGGCCCCGGATGCTCGCCCAGGGTGAATACGGCATGGTGATCAGACAAGCCATCTACCGCAATGGTTCTTTTGCAGGCATCGTTTCCGTCACAGTCAAGATTGAGAATATAGTGGACCAGCTTCTAATGAAGGATACCCAAATATTCGTAACCGCAGACGACCATACTTTTCTATTCGGCAACCCTGCCGGCAAGGAAGACAAGCAGCTTATGATTCCTGTTACCGTCTACAACCAGCACTGGCTGATGGGCATACCGATGCCTCTGGAGAAGAAATGGGAAGTGCTTCGCAGCGTTCTCTGGATTGATATCGCCTTCCTGCTGGTCATCGCATTCATTCTCTACATTTTCTGGCATCAGAGCCGCTTCAACCGTGAACTGGAACGGGTAGTCAGCATCCGCACACGCGATCTTCGCGTGTCCAAACGTCTGTATGAGAAGCTAGCTCATTATGACAGCCTGACTGAAATTCCCAACCGGCTGTATTTCATGGACCAATTCGAACGCCTTCTGCAATCTGCAGAGCCGACCCAGACGTACACACTGTTCTTTTTCGATCTTAACCGTTTCAAGGAAATCAATGATACACTGGGACACTCCATCGGGGACCAGGTCATCAAGACACTTGCCAATAGGCTGAAAAGCGGCCGTCTCCCCTTCAAACTGTTCGCACGCACCGGCGGCGACGAGTTTGTTATGGTTTTCTCAGAGCTGCCCCGGGAGCACATCCCCTTTATCGCTGAGCACATCAGCGGGCTGATCTCGGAGACGCTTCTGATTTCCGGCGCGCATTTGAGCTTATCGACCAGTATCGGCGTTTCGCTGTATCCCGAGCACTCACTGAACAAGGACGATCTGCTGAAGTTCGCGGACATGTCGATGTATCAGGCCAAAAGTCTGGAAGACGCCAATTACTTTATCTTTGATTGGGAGCTGCGGGAGAAGTTGGAACAGAAGACGATGATCGCCAAATACCTGCATTCCGCACTGGAGCGCGAGGAATTTGTGCTTCACTATCAGCCGCAGATCAATGCCGTTACCGGAAAAATGATTGGCATGGAGGCTCTGATCCGCTGGAACCATCCTGAAAAGGGCCTGATCGGACCAGGCACCTTCATTACCGCCGTGGAAGAAGCCGGGCTGATGATTCAGCTTACGGACTGGGTGCTCCGCGAGGTCTGCCGCCAGCTCTGTGAATGGAGAGCGATGGGTTTGCCGCTGCTCCGGACCTCGATCAATATCTCCAACAGCTGGTTCTATAACCGCAACCTGATCGAGAACCTGCTTGCGGTGCTGGACCATTACGGACTGGAGACCAGTGTGCTGGAGTTCGAAATTACGGAAAGCACAGCCCTTTTGGAAGAGCATTATCCGCTGCTGCAGCAGATGCGCGATCATGGCATCGTCGTCTCCATCGACGACTTTGGCACCAAGTATTCTTCACTGAACTACCTGAAGCATTTTCCCGTCAACAAAATCAAGATCGACCGCACCTTCATCACCGGCATTGGCGTCAGCTCCATTGACGAGACAATTATTAAGTCCATCGTCTATGTTGCCTCGCAGCTCGGGTATGATCTGATAGCCGAAGGCGTGGAAACCCAGGAACAGCTTGAATTCCTGATTAAGCATAACTGCCCGCATATTCAGGGCTTCTTCTTCTTCCCGCCGCTGCCTGCAGAAGACATTCATAAGGTGGCATCCTAAAGAATGATGACCCCCAAGTTCTGTGGCTTGGTAAAAACCCTCCGGGCCAGTATAATAAAAAGCAACAACTGTGCCGTCCTTATCGGGGACGGCAGCAGCTTGGAAGTTAAGCCGAAAGGATTCTGAGAATAATGAATACGCTATCAACACCGGAATGGCTTGTAACCATTGTCTTCGCGCTGATCCTTGCCATCATCGCCTATCGCGTGATCCGCGGCATGCCGAATATGGCTGGAAATATTACAGCTTTCCGTAAAAGAACCTTAGTCTGGACGCAGGTCGCGCTTGTACTGGCGGTGCTCCAGCTCAATTTCAAGGCAGGAGACTGGCGTTTCGGGATCATTCTTGGCCTGATTGTGCTGTTCACGGGCAGCATTTGGCTGGCCGCCCGCCATTATGACCTGCGCCGTCCCCAGGATACAGACCCGGCAGGACAGGAAGCAGGCAAAGAGTAGCCAGTGCAGCGTGAAAGATAAGGAGAATTTAATGTGTAAAAGCAGATAAATTGTAAAATTTTAAATAAACTCCCCCTGCGGGGGCTTTTTTGATACGATATAGGAAATCTGCAAGGAGGGATTCTGTGAACAACCCAAGCAGCCACGGGGTCTATGGCTTCCGCTTCAGCGAGCCGGACCATCTGCCGCTCTGCAACCTTTTCGCTGTCGGACATGAAGTTGTGACGGATGCTTCCTATCACTGGAACGGCATGGAACGCACAGATGGACCCCTGCTGCTGTTTCAGTACACAGTAGAAGGATGCGGAATGTTCGAAACGGAGCAAGAGACGTTCCATATCGGCTCCGGGCGGGCATTTCTGGCCGAGATCCCCGGCAGCCACCGTTATTATCATCCCGGCGATTCGGTGCCGTGGGAGTTTTATTTCCTGCTCTTCAGGCCGCAGCCGCTGCTTCCTCTCTGGGAGGACATCAAGGCCAAGCTTAGCGCCGCTCCAGCCATTGTCCCCGGCAGCAGACCGGTCCGTATCCTGCGCGACATTGTCCATGAAGCGCATTCGGGAAGAATTTCCGACCCCTATATCGCTTCCTCCCTGCTGCACCAGTTCATGATGGAACTCGGCAGACTTTCCTCCAGCGGACCACGGGACACAGCGGAATGGCCAGCGGCAGTTAAGGATTCCGTTCAATTCATTGAAGCCCGCTACAGTTCCATGCTCGGCCAGGAGCAGCTTGCTGAGCATATGGGACTCTCCAAATTCCACCTGCTGCGCACCTTCAGCAAATATGTAGGCCTAACCCCAAATGAATACCTGAACCGGACCCGAATTGAACGCGCCGTAGAACTGCTGACAACCACTGATTTGAGCATCGAAGCCATAGCATCCCGGGTCGGCTATTCCAGCGGCAGTTATTTCATTAAGGTCTTCCAAAAACTCACAGGACAGACGCCCGGCTCTTTTCGATCCGGCAGCGGCAGTTTGAATTACAGCCGGCTTTTTTTCTGAGACACTCTCCTGCGCATGCCGGAGCATCCGGGGGAATTGGGCTGGGACATGCTGAACCCGAACAATGAATAGGTTAATTTATCCAGATTGCTTCCCCATAAACTAAGGTCCCCCGGCTGGCCCTCTCATCTGCGGACATCCTGTGACCGGAAGCATACTTCTTCCCTCCATAACCATACTAATGACATTCCGGTTATCAATGGAGGGATTAGAAAGATGGGTAAACGAATGAATCTGCTGATGTTCAGCGGGGAGTATGACAAGGCGATGGCAGCGCTGATTCTGGCTAATACCGCCAGGGACATCGACGTGGAGGTCACGATGTTCTTCTCGTTCTGGGGATTGTTCCTGGTCCGTGATCCGGACAGCATGACGCTGGAGGATAAAACGATTTACGAAAAGCTGATGGATGTCATTACACCGAAGGGACCGGAGCAACTGCCGCTGTCGCGGATGAATTTCAGCGGTCTCGGGAAGATGATGCTGGAGGAAATGATCGAAGATCAGGGGGCGCCGAAGCTGATTCATTTTTTGAAGGGAGCCCGCAAAAAGAACATCAAGTTCTACGCCTGCAAGCTTTCCGTTGAGATCATGGGCTTCAAGCCGGAGGAACTCCTCCCCGAGGTCGAGATTATTGATGCCGCCGCCTATCTCAAAGACGCGCTGGAAAGCGATATGCAGCTGTTCATCTAGCCTGGTTCCGGCTGACCGGATCTGGGCTTTAACCTATTTCCTCCGGCGGGCATATACTGGGCCATAAAGAATTCTACTGGCTGGAGGGATTGTCCGTGCTGAGTATCAACCGCGCTTCTGTGGCAGAGGAGCCTGTTTCACTGCTGGAGCATTTCGCAGTTTTTCGCGAGCATACTATAGGGAGCCGGCATGTGATCTCCACCCCCTATGGCCGTCAGCCGCTGCTGTATGCCGACTGGACAGCCAGCGGAAGGCTGTATGAGCCCATTGAACGCAAAATTCAGGACAGCTTCGGGCCTTATGTCAGCAACCCGCATACGGAATCGAACACAACCGGATTGACCATGACACTGGCCTATAACGAAGCCCGGAAGATTATCAGGGACCATGTGAATGCCGGACCGGAGGATGCCCTGCTCTTCTGCGGCAACGGCACCACCGGCGCAGTCAATAAGCTGCAGCGGCTGATGGGCCTGAAACTTCCGGAATGGCTGCGGGAAGATTATGTGTGCATCCCGGAGGAACGCCCCGTTATTTTTGTCAGCCACATGGAGCATCACTCCAATCTGCTGCCCTGGCAGGAGGGCATCGGCGATGTCGTAACCGTGCCTGCCGGAGCGGACGGAACTGCTGATCTGCGGGAGCTGGAACGTCTGCTGATGCTCTACCGGAACCGCCGCTTCAAGATCGGCTCCTTCACGGCCTGCTCCAACGTTACAGGACTCCAGACCCCCTATCACAAGCTCGCTGCCGCCATGCACCGCCACGGCGGAGTTTGCTTTGTGGATTTTGCCGCCTGCGCTCCATATATAACCATCAATATGCATCCGGCCGATCCGCTGGAGAAGCTGGATGCTGTCTTTTTCTCGCCGCATAAATTCCTCGGCGGCCCCGGTACAGGCGGAGTGCTGATCCTCGACTCTGGCCTTAGCAGAGGCCGGCTGCCGGATGAGCCGGGCGGAGGAACCGTGGTCTGGGTCGATGCCTGGGGCGGACGCCGCTATATCCATTCCGTCGAAGTCCGCGAAGACAGCGGAACTCCGGGATTCCTGCAGGCCTTCCGCACAGCGCTGTGCCTGAAGCTGAAAGAAGCCATGAACGGGGATGGCGGATTCATGATGGCCAGAGAGCAGCAGCTGTGCAGCAAGCTGCTCACCGGGCTTGACTCCATCCCGGGCTGCTCCATATTGGCAGGTGAACACACCCGGCGCCATGGCATCATATCCTTCAATCTGCAGGATATTCATTATAATCTTGTGGTCAGGCTGCTCAATGACCGGTTCGGCATTCAGGCGCGCGGAGGCTGTTCCTGTGCCGGACCGTACGGCCACCATCTGCTGGGACTGGACCAGGAGCTCTCACGGGAATTTATCCAGGCCATTCATGCCGGCGACCAGTCCCTTAAGCCGGGGTGGGTCCGCTTTTCCCTGCACCCTATTATGACTGATGGAGAAGTCGAACTCATGATCCATGCCGTCCGCAGCATCGTCCATCATATTGACATATGGAGACAGGACTACCGCTATGACTGCATCACTAACAGCTGGGTGCATCCTGCCGATGAAGCCGGGAATGAGGCCGCTGTGAGCAGATTATTCGCGTTGTAGCGGTTCGCCTGCCGGAAGCTGCTTCTCCCGCGCCTGCGCGGCCCGGGCGAACCGGGCCTCAATGGCCTTAACTCCCCAGAGTGAAACCCCGATAAAGAGCAGTACATAGATGATTTCTCCGGGATGCCGGATGAACCGGTCCATATCATTTCCGATATAAGAGACCGCAAACACCATGATCGCTTTGCCCGCGCACAGTGCAAGCAGATACGAGCGCAGCCGCATTTGCGCAAGCCCGGCAGCCATATTGATCACTACAAACGGCCCGACCGGGAACAGACTAAGCAGAAAAACATAGCTGAAACCGCTATTGCGGACCCACTTCATGCCTCTAGCGACTTTGGGCCGCAGCGCCCACTTGCGCAAGTAAGGGTGCGAGGCGATTTTACGGATAATCAGAAACGTGGTCACACAGCCCGCAACCAGCCCGAGCCAGGAATACAAAAAACCAAGCCACAGCCCATACACCGCCCCGTTAAGCCCTACGATTGCAATCGTCGGCAGCGGAGGCACAAAGGATTTCATGAAGGTGAGCCCGATTCCGGGCAGTGGACCCAGCGAGCGGTATTGCTCCAACAGCTGCAGAAGACGCTCCTCCGTCAGCCATGACATGATATCTAAAACAAACATAGGAATCCCGCTCTCCTCATCCATAAGTTGAAATTGCCGGCACTGAGCCTCAATTATACAATACTGCATTAGAACGGGCGAATCCTTTGAATCGCTGAGGATTATGTCCATTCTGTGGCAAGCAAGGACCGGGGCACTCAAGTGGAAAAAGGTACACTAATTCAGCCCATTTCGCCCTTGGTACGGTAATATGGCCCAAATAAGTTTCCTTTTTCCACTTAAATCTCTCGATTGTTGATTTCCGGGAAAAATAAGTTCCCTTTTTCCAACTTGCGCTTGTTCACCAGCTTGTCTACCTGGGTGTTCACCGGCTCTTCGCAAGCGCTGATTCGAAATAAGATATCTGCTCCGACAGATTCCCACCTTTTCGGGTGAATTCCACTTCATTTCCCTGGAGCTCCCCACGCGCGGTCCCCCTATTAATCTTGTGATCCCGCAGTCTCTCTCAAGCAGCACCCGCAGGTTCAGAACACTTGCACCCCATAATAACTTATCCCCAACTTTATGCACATCTTATCCACAAGCGTAGGAAATCATAGTTTCCTACAGAAACGAAAAACCGTGATCCTAAGATCACGGCCCCTTAACGCTTATGGCAACTTATATATGTGTTTCTATCGGAGCGTCTGGCCTCACTCCGGCAAAAATCAACGTAGTCACATACTTGCGTCCATCTGCGGTCAGCAGCAGTAGTTCTACCGTGCTTACGCCCGGCCCGCTGCTGGTGAACTTTACTGTGGCCCCATCCAAATCCTCCCGGATACCGGTGATGGTGTAGCCCTGCCGCAGCAGAGCGTCAATCTCCTGCCGTTCCTTGTCGAACTCGGCATATGCTGACATTCAGACCACTCCTCCGCTGATTTCTGCTTGAGAGGGGCGCGGCGCTTCCGCTTCGAACCGTTTGCGGTGCAGATATTTCCCGGACCCTGCTTTGCCGACAAATTGCTTGTTGCGGATGACGAATTCCCCACGGCTCAGCACGGAGACCGGCTCGCCTTTGACCTCCATGCCCTCGAAGGCATTGTAATCTACGTTCATATGGTGGGTTTCAGCGGAAAGGGTTCTTTCCACGGCTGGATCGAAAATCACGATATCCGCATCACTGCCTACGGCAATGGTGCCCTTCTGAGGGAACAGCCCAAACAGCTTCGCGCTGGAGGTTGAGATGATATCAACAAATTTATTCAGGGAAATCCGGCCTTTCTGTACACCTTCGGAGTAGAGCACGCTGAACCGGTCTTCTATGGTCGGTCCGCCGTTCGGAATCTTCGAGAAGTCACCCAGCCCCAGATCCTTCTGTCCCTTGAAGTTAAAGGAGCATTGGTCGGAGCCGATCGTCTGCAATGTTCCGCTCCAGAGCGCATCCCACAGCACATCCTGGTTCCACGCTTCGCGCAGCGGCGGAGACCAGACATATTTGGCACCCTCGAAGTCCGGCTTCTCAAGCGCCGTCTGGTCGAGTACCAGATACTGCGGACAGGTCTCGCCATAGACACGCAGCCCCTTTCGCCGCGCTTCTGCGATCTTCCAGGCGGCTTCTGCGCAGGTCACATGCACCACATAGAGCTGTGAATCGGTCAGCTCTGTCAAATATGCGGCCCGGCCTGTAGCTTCGCCCTCCAGCTCCGGAGGACGGGTCAAGGCGTGGTAGATGGGATCAGTGTTTCCGGCAGCTAAGGCCTGCTCCACCAGATATTCAATCACATCTCCATTCTCCGCATGGACCATGACCAGCGCGCCTTCCCGCTTGGCAGCCTGCAGCGTCTTGTACAGCACGCCGTCGTCGGCCTGGAAGGTATTTTTGTAGGCCATGAATACCTTCAGCGAGGTGATCCCTTCATTCTCAATAATCTGCGGCAGTTCGCCAAGCACCTTGTCATTCAGCTCCGAGACCATCAGGTGAAAGCTGTAATCAATAACCGCCTTATCCTGTGATTTATGATGCCAGGTATCCACGGCCTGCTGCAGCGGCTGGCCTTTGGTGGTCAGGCAGAAGTCAATGACTGTTGTTGTCCCGCCATAAGCGGCGGCAACCGTACCGGTCTCGAAATCATCGGCGGTCACGGTTCCGCCAAAGGGCATATCCAGATGCGTATGGGGATCGATACCTCCCGGAAATACATAACAGCTGGCAGCGTCGATGATCTCCGCACCCGGCGCTTCCAGATTCAGACCGATTCCGGTAATGATCCCATCCTCGATCAGAACATCACCTGTATAAGTATCTGCTGCGGTAACGATAATGCCGTTTTTGATAATTTTCTTCATCCCTACACCACCTCCGCTTCCGAATAGGAGCCGTTCAGGCCGCTGATCACCTTTTGCCGCTGATTCCAGGTCATTGGGGCCGCTCCGCTGTCCAGAGCTACCATATCGATCGCCCCGTCCGCCGGGCAGACAATGGAACACAGGTTGCAGCCCACACAATCTTCCTCACGCACTTGCAGAATGGCCTTGCCTTCGGCATTGGTCAGCATATCAATACATTGATGCGAGGCGTCTTCGCAGGCAATATGGCACTTATTGCAGTTGATGCAGTTGTCCTCATTAATCCGTGCCACTACTTTGTAATTCAGGTCCAGATCGCCCCAATTGGAGTATTTCGGTACGGATTTACCCGTCAGCTCCGTGACCGAAGCCAGGCCTTTGTCATCCAGATAGTTGTTCAGACCGTCGATCATCTCCTCGACAATCCGGAACCCGTGATGCATCACCGCTGTGCAGACCTGAATACCGGTTGAGCCCATCAGCATGAACTCCACCACATCCTGCCAGGTGGAAATGCCGCCGATCCCGGAGATTGGCACGCCTACGCCGCGGTCGCGCGCACATTCAGCGACCATGCTTAAGGCAATCGGCTTCACAGCCGGACCACAGTAGCCGCCGTGTGCCCCTTGGCCGCCCACATCCGGAATCGTGTTCCAGCTGTGGATATCCACGCCTGCCAGGCTGTTGATTGTATTGATCAGGCTAATCGCATCCGCGCCGCCTTTGACGGCGTGGCGGGCCACAACCGTAATGTCGGTAATATTCGGCGTCAGCTTCACAATGACGGGGGTGGTTGCCACTTCCTTGACCCAGTAGGTCTGGGCCTCCACCAGATCGGGCTGCTGCCCGGAAGCCGCGCCCATCCCGCGCTCGGCCATGCCGTGCGGACAGCCGAAGTTAAGCTCAAGGCCGTCTACGCCGACAGCTTCGACCCGTTTGACGATTTCATGCCATTTCTCCTGTTTCGGCTCTACCATCAGGGAGGCGACAACCGCATGGTCCGGAAATCTTTTTTTCGTTTCATAGATTTCCTTGAGGTTGACCTCCAGCGGACGGTCGGTGATCAGCTCGATATTATTGAAGCCGGCTACACGCTGCCCGTTGAAATGCACAGCCGCAAACCGGGAAGAGGTGTTGATAATCGGGTCGCCCAGCGTCTTCCACACCGCGCCTCCCCAGCCTGCCTCAAAGGCCCGCTGCACCTGATAGCCGGTATTGGTAGGAGGCGCAGAGGCCAGCCAGAATGGATTGGGTGACTTGATTCCTGCAAGATCGATACTCAAATCTGCCATTAATGTTCCCTCCCTGTCATGTAAGACCGGCAAGAGCGGCCGGTCTTGTATTCGCACAGCAACTCCAATTTATACGGCAGACATACATGCCGCTCTTTCGCGGCACTTCCGACGAAGATAATTCATCGAAGGCCCTCAATTTGGCTTCGCCAAATTCGAGGCTTCCATAACAATGTCTTCCATCCGGACATTGTTATTTCAGGATAGAGCCAAGCACACTGTCCTGCAGGCCTGACATTTGCTTCATAATGGCATAAGCGGCATCCTTGCCCTGCTGGGCAGCGGAGACCACCATCGCTTCACCTTTACCCGAGCCGAAGACGATATCCCCGGCGGCATAAATCTGCGGATCGGAGGTCCGGCCGGTTTTCTCATCAATTTTGACCACGCCCCATTCATGCTCAAGGCCCAGGGCTTCGATCAGGTCAACCCGCCGTTTCTGCCCGATGGCTATCACCACCGCATCAACCGGCATCAGGAATTCGGAGCCTTCCACAGGCACCGGCGTTAGGCGGCCATCTTTGCCGGTCTCCCCGGTCAGCTTCATCTGCACACACTCCAGAGCGGTCACATTGCCCAGTTCATCCCCGATGATCCGCTTCGGCAGGGTCAGCCAGCTGAACTCCACACCTTCCTGCTTGGCGAATTCATATTCAAAATCATAAGCCGTCATCTCAGCCAGCGTCCGCCGATAGACCATTTTTACGTTCGCCGCCCCCAGCCGCACCGAGCAGGTGGCCGCATCAATCGCCGTATTGCCTGCGCCGATAACGGCGACCCGCTGGCCCATCAGCTCCAGCGCCGGAATACCCGTCTTCGTGGTTTCTACAAGCTCGATGGCATCATAGACGCCGGAGAGTTTCTCTCCTTCAATACCAAGCGGCGGAACATAACCCATTCCCGCAGCCAGTACGATGGCATCATACCCTGCCTTCAGCTCTTCCGCAGAGACATCCACGCCTACCTTCACTCCCGTACGGATCTCTACGCCCAGCTTCCCGACCTGCTCCACTTCCCACAGCGAGATGGACTGCGGCAGCCGGAACGACACGATTCCGTGCGTATCCAATCCCCCAGCGAGCTCCTTCGCTTCATAGATCACCACACTGAAACCTTCCCGCGCGAGCTCCCTGGCTGCGGACAACCCGGCCGGACCGCCGCCGATCACTGCCACTCTTTTACCGTTAGGAACGCCCGGCTTGAATAACTCTGCTCCACTGTTGATCGCCCAGTCGGTGGCATAGCGCTGCAGCAGCCCGATTCTAATCGGTGCAGAAGCGTCATTCAGCACACAAGCCCCTTCGCACAGCTCCTCTGTCGGGCAGACACGTGCGCAGCTTGCACCCACCGGATTCGAGTCCATGATGGTTTGTGCCGAACCCTTCAGATTGTCCGTAGCAATCCTTTTAATGAAAGAAGGAATATTAATGCTGGTCGGGCAGGCCTTGATGCAGGGCGCATCGTAGCAATACAGGCAACGGTTGGACTCTTCAATTGCACCTTTACGGGTAAGGCCAGGTTCAGCCTCGGCGAAACCCCGCATGAACATATCGGGCGTGAATGTGTTTAACGGAGAAGTGTGCTCCATCCGTATCCCTCCTTCTGTGAGTGGTTTCCGCTGTAATACCATGTTTGTGTTATATAATATAACATTATTACGATTATTGCCTTAATATTTTACTTACTTCTCAAGATTAATGTAGTAAAATGAACAATAAACCCAACGTCTCATTCCATTTTCTTTCGATTGAAGTTAACTATTCTAACACGTTATATTGAAACTATAGTGAATTCCATTTTTCGTTACACTAGACAGATTGTCTAATTTCAAAAGTTTATTTTTTACCTGTGAGAATAGCCTGAGAACCGCACCGCACCAGGCAGAAAATGGCCATATGTCAAGCGAGGGGGATGTTTATGGATTGGGAGCTTGTATTTACCATTCGTGATGCGCTCAAAAGACCGCTGTTTGCAGAAGCGGAAATCATCGGCGGAAAAACCGGCCTGAACCGTGCCATCCGCTGGGTGCATGTGCTGGAGAGCGCAAGCTTTGAAAGTCTGATCCACGGGGAGGAGATGATCCTGACCACCGGCATAGGCGCAAGTGCCGATCTGCCCTCTTCCTTATCTTTTATGCAGAATCTGATCGATAAGAACGCAGCCTGCTTATGCATTGAGCTGGGAGCCTATTTCAGCAGCATCCCGCAGGAAATGATCGATCTTGCCAACCAGCATGACTTTCCGCTGATTATATTCACCCGCACTGTACGCTTCGTCGACATCACCCTTGACCTGCATTCCCTCATTATTAACCGCCATCACCGCATGCTTCAGGAGCTCGAAAGTATTTCCCGTGAGTTCCACCGCCTGACGCTGACCTCCCAAGGAACGTTAAAGGTGCTGCAGTTATTATGCAAAAGCACCCGCACACAAATTGTGTATATGCAGCCGCAAGGAAAACCTCTGTTCTTCCCGGCGCTCCCGCCTGAGGAGCAGGCTCCGCTCCTGAGCTTCTTTGAAGCCTTCGGTGAAGAAATGGAAGGCGTGCAGCCGGATGCGGCCCCTTATCTCCGTGATTACGGCCACAAGACAATTGCCCTGAAGCCGGTGGGTGCGCTTGACCAGACCTGGGCCTATATTCTGATGGTCTGCAATCACAAGCCGCAGGAGTTTGACTGTCTGCTGCTTGATTCCGCATCGCTGTCAATTGCCCAGGAGCTTCTGCGCACACGGTATATGGAGGAGCGCAAGCTGTTCTCGGAGAATCTCTGGGTGGATGAGCTGATCGGCGGCCGGACCCAGGATGACAACCGGCTCAAAGGACTGGTCGGACCTGATTTCAATGTCGTGAATGAGCTTCCGTACCGCGTGTGCCTGATCGAAATCGAGAACCCCCGCGATGTCAAATGGAACAGCTCGGAGAATGATTGGGAATCGATCACCTTCCATTTGTCGCTCATCCTGCGCTCGATCTTCGAAAAGTACTCTCTGCGCCCGCTGATTACACTGAAGAACAACCGCCTCACCGTCATCGCCCTCGACATCCAGTCCAAGCTGCCCGGCAAGCTGCGGCTGCAGCAGGCGCTGGATGCGCTGCAGCATATCCGCTCCGACGAGAAGCTGAAGGACCTGCAGCTCGTGATTGGAGTCAGCAAGTCCCACCGGGGCCTGAAGCACGCCTATGCCGGATACCAGGAAGCCGTACAGGCGCTGTCTCTGTATTCTTGTTATCAGAAGTCCCTTCTCTTCTATGAAGAGCTTGGCGTCTTCCAGCTGCTGCTGAGCCTGAACGACGGCAAGACGCTGGAGAACTTCATCCGCAGCTATCTTGGCCCTCTGATTGATCACGATATCGCCAAAGGAAGCGAGCTGCTGCTGACCCTGCGCGTCTATCTCGACCACGACGGCTCGAAGCAGATCGCGGCCCGGAATTTGTTCATCGTCAGACAATCCCTTTACTACCGGCTGGACAAAATCACCGAGCTGCTGGGCGAAGACTTCATGCTGCCCGAGAACCGCATCTCCATCCAGGTTGCCCTGCGCGCCTACCAGCTCCTGTATCCCGAGAAGTTCACTCTGCCGAGCTCCCGTTCAGCACAGCTTTAACCGTATCGATGATAAACTGGATATCCTCATCGGTGGAGGACAGCGGCGGAGCGATGGTAAGCACATTATTAAAGCCTGCTACGGTATCGCCGTTTTTGCCGATGATCAGACCTTTCGCTTTGCACCCGGCGATAATGCCCTTAACAACAGCCAGATCGGCAGGCTGCTTGGTGGCCTTATCCGCTACCAGCTCAATGCCGATGACCAGTCCGAAGCTGCGGATATCCCCCACCAGCTGGTGATCCAGCAGTGCAGTGAATTCAGAGGTCAGCTTCTTGCCCAGGATATCCGCGCGCTCCACCAGCTTCTCCTGCTCCAGGATTTCCAGATTGCGCAGGGCCAGCGCACAGGCTGCCGGATTGCCGCCGAAGGTATTCACATGCCGGAAATGTCCGTAGTCGTCGCTGTTGTCCTTGAACGCCTCGTAGATATCTTTGCGGACCGCCGTTGCCGACAGCGGCAGGTAGGCGCTAGTCAATCCTTTGGCCATGGTAATGATATCCGGCTTCACGCCAAAATTCTGATGGCCGAATTTGCGGCCGGAACGCCCGAAGCCGCAGATCACCTCGTCAATAATAAGCAGCACACCGTGCTTCCGGCAAATTTCCTGTACCCGGTCCAGATAGACCTGATGCGGCACAATAACGCCTCCGCCCGTAATCACCGGCTCCATAATGACCGCCGCTACCGTCTCCACACCTTCCCAGACTATCGTATCCTCAATCGCCTGCGCGCTCTGCAGGTTGAATTCCTCCACGGTCATGCCGGCTGGACGGCGGTAGCTGTCCGGCGGGGCCACATGCAGAAATCCGCCGCTGAGCGGCTCATATTTATATTTGCGCTGCGCCTGCCCGGTGGCCGAGAGTGCGCCAAGCGAGCTGCCATGATAGCCCCGGTAGCGGGCGATGAATTTATGACGGTAATGCTGGCCGATCTGCTGCTGGTACTGGCGGGCTATTTTGAAGGCGGCTTCGTTGGCCTCGGAACCGCTGTTGGAGAAGAAAATGACATAGTCGCCTTCCAGCCATTCGTTCAGCTTCTCGGCCAGGGCGATGGCCGGCATATGGCTCTGCGTGAGCGGGAAATACGGCAGGCTAAGGAGCTGATTATAAGCCGCTTCCGCCAGTTCCTTGCGCCCATAGCCAACATTGACACACCACAGGCCGGACATGCCGTCCAAAAATTTGTTCCCGTCGATATCCGTCACCCATGAGCCGCTCGCTGCCGCTGCAATCATCGGCGGATTCTGTTCACTATAAGGGGTAATGTTATGCCATAAGTACTGCTGATCCTTCTTGATGGCCAGCTCACTTTCGTTCCCCAGGCTTTGCATGGCACTCTCTCCTCTCAACATTCCATGATAAGTTAATAACGCGCGGTAACCATCTTCTTGCGGGTATAGAACTCAACGCCGTCCCTGCCGTTCGCATGCAGATCCCCATAAAAAGATTTCTTGTAGCCTGAAAAAGGAAAAAAAGCCATCGGCGCAGGCACGCCCAGGTTGACCCCCAGCATTCCCGCATCAATCTCTTCCCGGAATTCCCGGACCGCCTTGGCGCTGTCCGTATAGATACAGGCCCCGTTGGCAAAAGGAGACTGATTCGTCACGGCAATCGCCTCGGCCAGATCCTTGACCCGCACCACCGCCAGCAGCGGCGCAAAAATCTCCTCCCGCCAGATCGTCATACCCGGCTGCACATGGTCGAAAATGGTCGGGCCGAGAAAATAGCCCGCCCCGGCTGCTGCACTGTCCAGTCTGCCGTCCCGCACCAGCTCCGCCTTCTCCTTAATTCCGGTTTCGATATACGCGACTGTGCGCTCCTTATTCGACTGGCGGATGACCGGGCCGAGGAACACCCCCTCGTCCTTGCCGTCGCCGATCTTCAGGCTGTCTGCCGCCTCAATCAGCCGGCTCACCAGCTCATCGGCTACCGCCTCATGCACAACAACCACAGAGCAGGCCATGCAGCGTTCACCAGCTGAGCCGAAGGCGGCAGAAATGATGTTTTTGACCGCGTTGTCGAGATCGGCATCGGGCAGCACAATCGAATGATTCTTGGCTCCGGCCAGGGCCTGCACCCGCTTGCCGAACGATGTCCCGTGCTTATAGACATATTCGGCAACCGGCTGGGAGCCCACGAAGGAAATGGCTTTGACCTCTTCATGCTCCAGCAGACCGTTCACCACCTCATGCGCCCCGTGTACGACATTTAGCACCCCTGGCGGAAATCCCGCTTCCGCGAACAGCTCCGCCAGCCTGTTCATAAGCAGCGGCGTGCGCTCAGAGGGCTTGAGGACAAAGGTATTGCCGCAGGCAACCGCCAAAGGGAACATCCAGCAGGGCACCATCATCGGGAAGTTGAACGGCGCGATGCCGCCCACCACCCCAAGAGGATACCGGTACATCCCCGACTCGACTCCGGTAGCAATGTCCGGCAACTGGCTGCCCATCATCAACGTAGGGATGCCGGAGGCGAACTCCACACATTCAATGCCACGCTGTACTTCACCGAGTGCTTCCTCCAGGCTTTTGCCGTTCTCCAGTGTGATCAGTCCGGCCAGCTCGTGCCAGTGCTGTACCAGCAGCTGCTGGTACTGGAAGAAGTAGCGGGCCCGGCGCGGTACGGCAACCTTTTTCCAGGACCGGTAGGCCTCTGCCGCCGCCTTCACCGCATCGTTCAGCTCCTCCCGGCTGGAGATCGGCACATAAGCTATAACCTCACCGGTTGCCGGATTGAATACTTCTTCCTGCTGGCCGGAGGAGGATTCCACCCAGACCCCATTCACGTAGTTCTTCACTTTCTCCGTTTGCTTCACAAGCAGAGACATCATCTGCACCTCTTTTCATCTTCTTTCAAACTTCCCCTCCGCCACTTATGCCCCTTTCATTTTCTGTTCACCTTATTAATAGATGACCGCCCATTCCGGCGGTCATCTATTAGGAATATGAATGAGCAAGCGTTATTTTGCCGCCATCTCCACAATTTCGTTCGTATAGGCTTCATCCACCTTGGATGCCGTCTTGATGACGCCGAACTTCAGCGCGATATCCGCAGTCTGCTGGAACGCCGCCGCATCGGTATAGCCCATCTTGGAAGCATCGAACCCTTCCGGCTGGATCAGCTTCGCAACCTCGGTCATCATCGTCAGTTGGTGCTCACGGGTGGTGCTGCCTTCCTCGGCCAGCTTCATCACACTGTCAACCGCTGCTTCCGGATCGGCAATGGCGTCTTTCCAGCCTTTCAGGGAAGCGCGGACGAACTTGGCCGCAGTTTCCTTATTCGCGTCCAGCCATTCCTTATTGGCGAAAAGGTTGTCTTCCAGCATCGCCACACCTTCATCATTCATGTCGATCACATTCAGATCCTCTGCCTTGATGCCCGATTCCAGCACGACCTGATATTCGTTATAGGTCATGGCCGAAGCCGCGTCGATCTCGCCGCCGAGGAACTGGTCCATCGTGAAGCCCTGTTTGGTAAAGTTCAGATCCTTGTTCGAATCCAGTTTGTACTTATCAAAAAGAGCCAGAATCTCAAACTCATTGCCGCCCATCCAGTTCCCGACCTTCTTGCCCTTCAGATCAGCCGGTCCGCTGATTCCCGCATCCTTTTTGGATACCAGCACCAGCCCGCTCTTCTGGAAGATTTGCGCGATCTGCACCAGCGGCATTTCCTGCTCCTGGCTGGTCAAAAGGCTTGCTACCCAGTCCACACCGATATCCGCCGATCCGCCCGCAACCTGCTGCTCCGGCACGATGTCCGGACCGCCGGGCAGAATCTCTACATTCAGCCCTTCTTCGGCATAATAGCCTTTATCCTGTGCCAGGAAGTAACCGGCGAATTGGGCCTGCGGCACCCACTTCAACTGCAGCTTGACGGTTACCGGATCCGCGGCTGGTTCTGTTGTTGCTGCCGTTTCCGGAGAAGCGGATGCCTCTGTCCCAGCCGTCCCCTCCGCTGCCGGAGCCGCATTGTTATTGTTGCCCCCACAGCCTGCCAGCAAAGAAATCATCATGAGCAATGCAACCGCCAGCACCCCGCCGCGAAACTTGTCTTTTCTCACGTTCATCAATACAACTCCCCCTACCCGTATGAGTTTTCATTTCGAAAAAAGAACAGCATGGCAACCATCGTAATGCTCTATGCATACGGCCTGCGGAAGGGTTCTCTGTCTCCCTGCTTCGCAGGAACCGGATGTAACGAATTGAGGGGGTCAGGACCGCTGGGAGGAGTGCCACTTGATGAACACTTTCTCCAGCCGCTCCACAATCAGGTAAAAGATTACTCCAGCAATGGCCGCCAGCACGATGCAGGCCCAGCCGAGCGGCATTTTGGCTACCTTGATGGAGTTGGAGAGCAGGTAGCCCAGGCCCCGCGAGGAGAAGAAGAATTCCCCGACAATGGCTCCGATCATACTCGCCGTGGCATTGATCTTCAGCGCAGTGAACACATAAGGCAGACTGTTCTGAATGCGAAGGTAGCGGAATACTGCCGGCTTACCGGCCGCATAGGAGTGCATCAGATCCAGAGCCAGCGGGTCTACCGCAGCCATGCCCTTGTAGGCATTAATCGCCATCGCCGCCATGGTGGCCGCTGTAACTATCGCTGCGCGGGACCCGATTCCGTCCCCGAACCATAGGTTCATGATTGGGGCGAGCGCCACAATCGGCACCGCATTCAGCGCGGCCACCAGGGTCAGGCTGCCCCCGCCCCAGCGGGGCCAGGCCGTTGCCGCCAGGGCGATCAGGAAGCCGCAGGCGGAGCCAATCAGCATCCCCACGACTGCCTCGGTCAGCGTATAGCCGGTATAAGACAGCAGCAGGCTGAAATTATCCCGCATCGCCTCTACAATGGCCGAGGGCAGCGGAAGCTGGTACTTTTTGAGATCAAAGAGCTTATGAAAAACCTGAAACTCCCATAGGAGCAGGAACAGAATACCGGCCAGCAAGGGCAGAATCACACCGGGGTTCAGCCCTCTGAAAGGCCGCCGGGGGTTTCGCCGTTTGTTAGAAACCGCAGAAACTTCGTTGTTAGCCGATGCCAGAGGAGCAGATGATGTTTCTTTGTCCGATGAGGCAATGAATGGTGTATCCCGCACAGCAGTGTTGCTCTCCATCAGCGGCTGCCCCCTTTCGGACGGAATTCCGGCTGCCATGGCGCTGCCAGGCGTTCCACCAGACTCATCAGCCAATAGCTGGCCATTCCGAGCAAAGCACCGACAAGCACCGTTGACCAGAACATATACGTATGGGAAGGACCGTAATAGAGGTTGCGCAGCATAATGACACCTATGCCATGCTGTGCGCCCATGAGCTCTACAAGAATTGCGCCGGTTACAGCGAGCGGTGCCGCTATCTTGAGTCCGCTGAAGAGGCCCGGCAGCGCAGCCGGAAAGCGCAGCTTCCAGTATACGGCCCAAGGCTTCGCGGCAAGAGAGTGCATCAGCTCCACTGCCGGGAGATCGACACTGCGCAGCCCGCGGAGCATATTCAGAGCGACCGGGAAAAAGGTAATGTAGCCGGAAATGATAATCCGTGAAACCTGCTCATCCCGCACAATGCCGTAGATAATCGGTGCCAGCCCCAGAATCGGAATCATCTGCGAGGCGACCGCATATGGGAAGGCGAGCTGTTCAATCGTCTTGGACAGACTCATCAGCACCGCCAGGAGCACTCCGGCCGCTGCACCGATCAGAAATCCGATGCCGGCATTGCCGAAGGTCGCCCCGCCCTCCTTCAAAAGCGTGCCGCTATACTTCCACAAGGTTGCCGCCACTTCATGGACATAAGGCAGCTTCGACTGGGCCAGCGGTGTCTTTACCACATGCAGCAGCCACCAGGAGACCGCCTCCCAGATTACCAGCAGGCCGAAAATCCAGACGAACAGCGGCAGCACGCGGTCCCGCATAAATGTACTGTCCCCCTTCATCCCTACACCCCTTCGAAGCTGTCGCGGATACGGGCGATCAGTTCAAAAAACTCCGGGCTGTTTCTCATTTCCGCCGTGCGCGGACGCGGCAGCGGAATGTCTACAATGGCGGACAGCCTGCCCGGATGAGGAGACAGCACGAACACGCGGTCCGAAAGAAAAATCGACTCGGGAATGCTGTGGGTTACAAAGACTATGGTGCTCTGCACTTTGCCCCACACGGACAGCAGCTCCTCATTCAGACGCTCGCGGGTGAATTCATCCAGCGCGGAGAACGGTTCATCCATCAGCAGGATTTCCGGTTCCATCGACAGCGCTCTGGCGATGGCCACCCGCTGCTGCATTCCTCCGCTGAGCTGCCACGGATATTTGTCTGCGAAGCCCTGCAGGCCTACGAGATCCAGCAGTTCCAGTGCTTTATCCTCACGGATGGATTTCTTCACGCCCATCAGTTCCAGCGGCAGCGTTATATTATGCTTCACCTTCCGCCAGTCATAAAGGACCGGACTCTGGAACACGATACCGTACTTTTGGGCCAGACGGGCTTCACGCGCACTTTTGCCGGCTACAGTGACGTCCCCGCCGGTTGGTGTCAGAAGATCTGCCATCAGTCTGAGCAGTGTAGTTTTGCCGCAGCCGGACGGGCCGAGCAGCGAGACGAACTCCCCTTTGGCGATATCCAGGCTCACCTGATGCAGCGCAAGCACGTCGGCCGTGTCCGTCTGGTAACGCATCTCGACGTTCTGCAGCTGTATTTCAGGAATTTTTGTGGCTACTAATGACATTCCCAGCTCTCCCTTCATTCCTGAATCGGATTTGATTTTCCCTTATGTTAAATAACATAACACAATTTTACGTATAGCGATGTTTTTTATCCTATGATGTAGGATTAACTAACATGTTACACTTTGCTCCGGTTACTCTCACTAGACAAAAGGTAAAATTGCGTCTGAGAATTTCCGTCACTTTGTCTAGGCAGCGCATATACTTCCTTATCATTTTAAAAATTGCGACTTTTGCCGATAAAGTAGGTATATATCTTCATGCAGTATTGAGATGACTACCAGAATTTCACTATACATGTGCTACTATCTCACTAGATTTTCAATGAATTAGGAGACAATCTGCCTATGCTCAGAGCATATATCTGCAGATGGAGGCTTGAACGATGGGATCCATGATTTCGAATTATATTGTGATTGTATCGATCTCCGGAGTGCTGAGCGCCCTGCTGGCGCTTTTTGCCTACTATAAAAAAACGGATTTCGCGGGAACCCGGGCATTTATCCTCAGTTCCTTAACTTCAGCTATCTATACCTTCGGTTTCGCTCTTGAGCTGTCAGGCAGTACCATGCCGGAAATCAGTTTCTGGATTAAGGTCGAGTATCTTGGTTTGCCCTTTATTGCCCCCTCAAGCCTGCTGATGATTATGTACTTCGTCGGGCTGGAGCGGCTGATCCGAAAAGGGCTGGTAACCGCGCTGTATGCCATTCCCTTCATCTCTGTGCTGCTCGTATGGACCAATGACGATCATCATTTATTCTATCAATCAATCCATTTCCGGGAAGGGGCACCGGCACCGCTGGTCGATGTCATTATGGGCCCCTGGTATATTGTTCAGGGCAGTCTGACCTTCGGCTGCATGCTTGCCGGCATGGGCCTGATTCTCTGGCAATGGAACCGGATGAAGCGTGTCTACCGCAGACAGCTGTTCACTATTTTCATCGGGCAGTTTCTCCCGGCTCTGGGCGCTTTCCTCTATTTAATGGATGTTACTCCCTATGGGATGGACCCCGTTCCTGTGATTATGAGCATCACTTCAACCCTGTATATATGGGCTATCCTGTCCAGAGGCATGCTCACCGCCGCTCCTATCGCCCGCGAGAATCTGTTCGAGAGCATGCGCGAAGGTGTGCTGGTTACGGATCTCTCCGATATGCTGGTGGATTACAACCGGGCCGCTTCGGACATGCTGGAGGATCTGGATGCCTCAGCCATTGGCAAGCCCCTGGCCCAGCTGTTCCTCCCGGCGGGACAGCACGCGGTCGATTATGTGATGAATTCTGATCCCCAGCTTAGCGAAGAACGCGAACTGGGCTGGAATATAAATGGAGAGACCCGGTACTATCAGGTCAGATCCTCTCCGGTGCAGAAGTATGGCGGGCATCTGGTGGGGCGGATGATCATGCTGATCGACGTTACGGAGCGGACAAGACTTCAGGAAAAACTGCTCCAGCTCGCCACCGTCGACAGCCTCACCGGCATATACAACCGGATGCATTTCATGGAGCGGAGCCGGGAATTGTTGAAGGAGGCCGCCTTCAGTCTAGCGCCGGTTTCGGTTATTTTGCTGGATGTCGACTTCTTCAAAAACATCAATGACCGTTACGGCCACCACTATGGGGATATGGCGCTGCAGCATATTGTAACCGTCTGCAGCAGGCATTTGCGCGAGGGCGATATTTTTGGGCGTTACGGGGGCGAAGAATTCGTCCTCTGCCTGCCGGGAACTTCCTTGAAGCAGGCTGCTCTGTTATCTGAAACGATCCGCAAGGATATTGAGCGCAGCTCCCTCTCTACGATTTCCGAACCGATCCATGTAACCGCAAGCTTCGGAGTCGTGGAGACCTTCGGCAAGAACTTCTCCCTGGAGGAGCTGCTGTCCGAAGCGGATCATGCCCTGTACACTTCCAAACGCAATGGGCGCAATGCCGTTCATGTCTCCAGCGGCTCCTCGATCAAGCATTTCACACGGGTGTGAGCAGAACCGGCTTCGCGGTCCTGAAGGAACAGCACTCTTTCGGCGAAAAGAACTCAACAACCTCCGGTGCTCCAACAACAGCATTTCTGCCGTTGTTTCCGGGCAAACCGGCCTCCGGCAAAAGAAGAAAATCATTATTTCCTAAACAATAACAAAAACCCCATTTCCCAGCAGAAATAACACCTGCCGGGAAATGGGGCTATTCTGCGATTCGGCGTCCGCCGTTACCGCGCATTATTTTAGGCCTGAAGTGTTCCGTACAGTTATTTACTCCCGGCCATGAAATACTCCACACCCTGCAGCAAATCGGCGGGCAGCTCCTCAAGCTGCAGATAATCCTTCAGCTCCAGCACCACACGTTCGCGGTTGTGGCCGAATACATCCACAATCCGGGCCAGCCGCTCCCACGGTGCCAGATCAGCCCTGAACTCCGCCAAGCTCATCGGTAGGCCATGCGATTCCACATACCACCGGGCGTTATAGCTATAGGCAAGTCCCAGCAGCCTCAGAAAACCAGTGCTGCTGTAACGGCGCGGGCCGCCGTATACAGAAGGACCCAGGGCATCACCCAGAAAAAGCACATTGTCTTCCTTGACGTAAAGAACGCAGGAATCTGCGGAATGATCCCCGCCCACATGATTCAATTTACAGGTGACGCCGCCAAGATCAATGGAAATGCCTTCCGTAAATACGATATCAGGCTTCATAACCGTTATCTCCCTGCGGTCTCCGTACTCCAGACGAAGATGCCGCACACTCTCTTCACTCAGGACACCGGCGTGAACAAGCTCCGCCAGATCGTCATCCAACCAGCTTCGTCCGCTAAGTCTGCCAAGTGCTTCTGCCGTTCCTTCATGAGCAATAACCGGCACCTTCCAGGCCGACACGGCAAAAGAATGATCCCAATGCCAATGTGTCAACACCAGGAGTTCCGGCGGCTTGATGCCGCGCTTGGCCAATTCCTGACGGAAGAGCTCCGCATGCCCAGGCGAATTCCCTGCATCCATAAGCAGCGTACGCCGTTCCCCGGTGATTGCCGCCAGAACGGGCCGGTCCGTCTCATGCTCCGCATGCATGATCAGGATATGCGGACTCAGTTGCTGAAATTTATGCTTCATATGTAGCTCCTTTCCTGTATCCCGCCTTTATCGCCATAAGTAAATGAACGCTTGCATTGTATATCTGCTGCATGTTTTATTGATAACAGCTCAAATAGCCCCATGACCCGCTTCTGCTTGGGTTGTGCTATCTTTCCATGTTGCATGAATTCCAGATATATATCAACTGCCCGTTGTTTGCGAACAGCGGTTTTCAGTTTAATAAGAGTTAGCCGATTCATTTTCAGCACGTTTTCCAGCTGCGGAGGAGGAGATTCCATGATCAAAATCGGACTGACCGGCTTTGGAGACCACGAGGAGCTTTACGGCAAAATCAAACCTGCCGAACGCCTGCCTGTCTATAGCACTCATTTTCCCATCGTGGAGATCGACAGTTCTTTCTATGCGGTGCAGCCGGTTAAGAATTACGCCAAATGGGCAGACCAGACCCCGGATGGATTTCAGTTCATCGTCAAGGCGTATCAAGGCATGACCGGACACCTGCGCAGCAAAAAGAATTATTTCGATACCCCCGAAGAGATGTATCAGGCCTTCCATACCTCCATAGAGCCTGTGCGTTCAGCGGGGAAGCTGGCTATGGCTCTTTTTCAACTCCCGCCCTGGTTCGACTGCACCAAGGACAATGTGGAGTTTCTGCGCGAGGCCAAGGAAAGAATGCGGGACGTCCCTGCTGCGATAGAATTCCGCAATGAATCCTGGTACAGCCCGGAAATGCGCGGCAAAACCCTGCATTTTCTGCAGCAGGAGGGTTGGATTCACACGGTGGCAGATGAGCCGCAGGCCGGTTCCGGATCGATTCCCATCGTGCCCGTGTCCACCAGCCCTGATGCGACTTATGTCCGGCTGCACGGACGCAACATCAGCGGCTGGAACCAGAGCAGCCACCCGGATTGGCGCAAGCTGCGCTACCTGTACCGCTACAGTACCGAAGAGCTGACAGAGTGGCGGGATCAGCTGCTGGAGCTTGAAAAAACATGCCGCGAGCTGTATGTTGTGTTTAATAATAATTCTGGCGGCGACGCTACTGATAATGCGAAAGAGCTGCAGTCACTGCTCGGAATCGATGGCGGCCTGGCTCCGCGCCAGCTGGATTTCTTTTGATGAACCGGGGAATGTCTGGAGGTCTACATACTCTCTTCTACTCCTTGCTGAAGCACTAAGTGATATAACCTATCCATCCATTTCATATTTATGAAGGAGGCAAATGGAAATGAAGAGGAACCATACTATGATGCAATTTTTCGAATGGCATGTCGCGGCAGACGGGCAGCATTGGAAGCGGCTGGCCCAAATGGCCCCCGAACTGAAAGCGGCAGGTATTGATGCCGTATGGGTGCCTCCGGTAACCAAGGCCATCTCGGCCGAAGACACCGGCTATGGCGTGTATGATCTTTACGATCTGGGTGAATTTGATCAAAAAGGGACGATCCGCACGAAGTACGGCACCAAGCAGGAGCTGATCGACGCTATTGCCGAATGCCTCAAGAACGGGATTGCCGTGTATGTGGACCTCGTCATGAATCATAAAGCAGGTGCGGACGAAACCGAGGTCTTCGAGGTGATTGAAGTGGACCCGAACGACCGCAACAAGGAGATTTCCAAACCGTTTGAGATTGAAGGCTGGACCAAGTTCACGTTTCCCGGACGGGGAGACACGTACTCCAGCTTCAAATGGAATCGTACGCATTTCAACGGTACCGATTTCGATGCCAAAGGGAAACGAAACGGCGTCTTCCGGATTAACGGTGAGAACAAGAGCTGGAATCAGAACGTGGATGACGAGTTCGGCAACTATGACTATCTCATGTTCGCGAACATTGACTACAGCCACGAGGAAGTCCGAAACGAAATGCTGGAGTGGGGCAAATGGCTGGTGGACACGCTGCAGTGCAGCGGTTACCGTCTTGATGCCATCAAACATATCAATCATGAGTTTATCAAAGAATTCGCGGCTGAAATGACCAAAAAGCGGGGCGAGGACTTTTACATCGTCGGGGAATTCTGGAATTCGAATCTCGAAGCCTGCCGGGAATTCCTCAATACAGTCGACTATCAGATAGACCTGTTCGATGTATCGCTGCATTACAAACTGTATGCGGCTGCGCTTGGCGGCAGAGATTTTGATCTGACGCATATTTTTGATGATACACTGGTGCAGACCCATCCGGGCAATGCAGTGACTTTTGTGGACAACCACGATTCCCAGCCGCATGAAGCGTTGGAGTCCTGGGTCGGGGACTGGTTCAAGCAGAGTGCCTACGCACTGATCCTGCTGCGCCGTGACGGATATCCGGTGGTCTTCTACGGCGACTATTACGGCATTGGCGGACCAGCTCCGGTCGAAGGCAAAAAAGAGGCCATCGACCCCTTGCTGTACGCCCGCTGCCACAAAGCCTACGGGGAGCAGGATGATTATTTCGATCATCCGAATACCATCGGCTGGGTGCGCCGCGGCATAGAAGAGATTGAAGGCTCCGGCTGTGCCGTAGTTATCTCGAACGGTGACGATGGCGAGAAACGGATGTTCATCGGTGAGGAGCGGGCAGGAGAGGTCTGGGCCGATTGCACCTATAACCACGAGGGGTCCGTAACCATCGGCGAGGACGGCTGGGGAGTTTTCCCCGTGAACGGGGGAAGTGTCTCCGTATGGGCATTGTCCGATGCGGAGGAAGAGCAGTCTGCCGCAGAGGCACAGAAGGATACCAAAGATGCCACGGAGCGTAGCAAAAAAGACGGCTCCAGTACCGCCGGAAATGCCAAGGAATAGTTACAGGGGCCCGCGGTGGAGAACGAAGGAGTACCAAGCTGCATGTGAGCGGTGGCAGCACTGCGGGTGAGCAGAAGTGGAAAAAGGTTAACTAATTTGCCCCCGCACTCTGTTCTCCGCAGGTTCAGTGGAAAAAGGTACACTAATTCAGCTCATTTCGCTCCTGATGATGTAATATGGCCCAATTAAGTTTCCTTTTTCCACTTCAATCTCACAATTGTTGATATTGGGAGAAATAAGTTCCCTTTTTCCAACTAACACTGCTCACCTGCTTCTTTGCAAGCGCTAGTTGGAAAGAGGCTATCGAATCCGCCTGATTTCCACCCTATTGGATGAATTCGCTGAATTCGCGTCTACTAATCCCCAACTTTATACACATCTTATCCACAAGGAAGGGAGGCAATTATAGTCAGGATCTATCCCCGAGTGATGCGGACAGGAGAGCCCTTATTGGGGCGGATCAAGCCATTCTACGGATCAAAAGGACAGAGAATCCGTTATTTGACCAATCTCCCCTCATTCTGGGCTCAAACGACGGATATAACGGCTCCTGAGTCCGGATCATCCAGAAAAGCAGGCTTTTTCGCTAAATAAGGTATTCTCATTCCGTTTCACTCCGCAGATGGAACCTATCACTCCTGAACTACATGTAACATTTGAAACTTCCGAGATATCCACATTTTTTACATTGTATAATTTCCTATACAATTAAAAAGGTGAACCTTTGCCGTAATGGGCAGGATTCACCTTTTTGCTGATTCCTTATTTACTTGGAATAATCCTTTAACGGCTGACCGTTGGATTATCACCTTCGGCCCAGGTATCTGGTTCCGTGTTCAAGATGCGCTCAATCGGATAGACTCTCCATACGGCGGTTACAACGGCGGAGCTTAGCACCGCTTTGATAAGGTCGCCTGGGATGAACGGCCACATCCCTGCCGTCAACGCCTTGGAGAGCGAGGTCATACCTGTGGAATGGGCCAGCCACCATACACCACCAGGGTACACAAGCAGTGCGCCGAACAAGAAGTTCACTGCGAGCAGCTTAACGAATGTATATTTATTCTGCTCCATGCGCTGTGCGAACATCCCGATCAGAAAGGCCACAACCGGCCAGGAAAAAATATAGCCTGCGGTAGGTCCGACCAGCACCGACAGACCGCCGCTTCCGCCCATTACCGGGAATCCGGCAGCTGCCAGCCCGATTACGATAAGCACAGCAAGGCTGCCGTAGCGCGCGCCCAGAACGGAACCGGCCAACATAACGGCGAGCGTCTGCATGGTAATGGGCACCGCCGAGAAGGGCAGTGAAATTCTTAAGTAGCTAAGTGCGATCATGACTCCGGCAAAAAGTGCGCTGAAGATCAGTCCGCGAGTCGTCCATTTTTTCATGAGCAGGATTACCCCCCATTTTTTTAGGAACACTATATCATCCCCCGGCAGATACATCAATCTTAAAATATTTGCTATAATGGGTAGCAACTATTGACTACAGCAGTTAAGGAAGCAGGCACGACCATGATCAGAGCTGAGCATTTGACCTTGTCCTTCCGTGACGGCCAGCGCAGGCTGCCGGTGTTGCAGGGGATTTCCATACATATCAAACGGGGGGAATGGGTGGCCCTCACCGGTGCCAACGGCTGCGGCAAGTCCTCACTCATCCGCACCTTCAACGGCCTGAATACTCCAACCGGGGGCAGTCTGTCTGCCGCCGGTCTGGACCTGCGTTCGCCGGACAACCGCGCAGCGGTCAAGCGGCATATCCAGCTGGTATTTCAGAATCCTGAAGCGCAGACTGTGGGCTCCACACCGTTTGAAGACGTTGCCTTTGGGCTGGAGAACCGCGGCTTAAGCCGTAGCGTAATGCTTGCACAGATTGAGAAAGTCCTAGGTCAGGTAGGGCTGGCTCACAAAGCCGGGGCGGATGTCTCTACCCTGTCCGGTGGAGAACGTCAACGCCTGGCGGTCGCCTGCTGTCTGGCGCTGGATACAGAAATGATTATTTTTGATGAGGCGACCTCCATGCTCGATCCGGCCGGTCGGCGGGATATCCTGGAGCTGGCCCGCCAGCTCTGGGAACAGGGGACGACGGTGCTCTGGGTGACCCAGCGGATGGAGGAGCTGGCAGAAAGTCCGCGTGTTGCCGTTATGGGACAAGGCAAGATGCTGTACGACGGAGATCCGCGGACGCTCTTCTATGCAAGCGGACTGCCGGATGCTCTCGGCTGGCCGCCCGCGCCAGTCATCCGTATCGGACAGCTGCTGCAGGCCAAGGGCTGGCCTCTGGACAGCCTGCCTTTGAACGAGCGGGAGCTGGAGGCGGTCCTGTGAGGATTCAGGCGGACCATGTCTCCTTCCGCTATGACAAGCTCTCTGTTCTCACGGACATTAACCTGGACATCCGTGAAGGGACGCTGACTGTTCTATGCGGAGTCACGGGCAGCGGGAAGTCTACATTGCTGCGCCTTTTGTCGGGCCTTGCGCAGCCGGACTCCGGCACTATTGCCTTCGGCGGCGGCCAGCCTGCTGCCGGAATGATCTCCATGGTATTCCAGCAGCCTGAGACGCAGCTGTTCGCCGGCAGCGTGCATAAAGAACTGGAATACGGCCTTACCCAGCGCGGAGTTCCCAAGCCGCAGCGGCTGGAGCTGATCCGCAGCGCGCTTGCCAGAGTAGGCCTGCCCTACGACGAATTCGGCGGGCGCTCGCCCTTCCTGCTGAGCGGCGGTGAGAAGCGGAGGCTCTGTATAGCCGCCGCTATCACTTCCCTTCCCGGCTTACTTGTCCTGGACGAGCCCACAGCCGGGCTGGACCCGCAGGCGGCTGAGTCCCTGCTGGAGATGCTGCGCGGGCTGCGCCGCAGCGGCTTGACCTTGGTGATTGGCACTCACGAACTCGACAGCTTCCTGCCCGTTGCCGATGAGGTGATCGTGATGTCCCGGGGCACCGTCTATTATAA